>Ga0153923_100060_pt1 | contig 61254 bp, 72 predicted proteins | sample TSNJ007MetaG_FD_104682 | JGI IMG/M metagenome (GOLD analysis project Ga0153923, IMG submission 104682) | Attine ant fungus gardens microbial communities from New Jersey, USA - TSNJ007 MetaG | ecosystem: Host-associated > Fungi > Mycelium > Unclassified | place: USA: New Jersey, Brendon T. Byrne...
GCCAGTGACTCCGCAAGTTTCAACCAGGCCAACATGAGCTGCTTATCTGCCACCTCCGGAAAAGGAACAGGTAAGTACAGCTCAATCCGGGTCTGTGCATCATCAATGTACTGCTGAAGCTGATCGTCAGTTGCCTCTTGTACAGCACTAACGCGGCTACGTTTCTTAAGGAGTGTCGCTTCCAGCATTCGGCACACCGCCGCCTTCCAGCGCCTTTAGTTCATTGATAAGCTCGGGCTTCTTCATATCCGCAAAGCCTTCAATACCGGCTTTCTTCGCCTTGTCCTTCAGTTGGGGAACTGTCAGATCTTCCAGTGGGATGATCTTCTCATCATTGACCTCAAAATCAGGATCATCCCGTAAGTGCTCCAGCACAGACTCATTTTCCACCAGCACCGGCACAGCAGGCACAAACCGAATGCTGTAAAACCGAAGTGAGGCGTTCTTGCCTCTGTAGGTCACGTATGGCATTAAAACTCCACCCCTTCCACGTAGGCCAGCGCTTGCGGCTCTTCGAAGATGGCATCAAAGTCGGAATGAATCGCATAGAAACGCTTATCAGTCCAGATTGCCTCCTTGCCCTCAGTAGTCTTCCGAATCTGCATGTCATAAGTATGGACCATCGCAAAGTTCGGCTGATACGTAAAGAGGATCGCTCCCTCTGGCATACTCCAGACCTCTTCTACATCATAAGCATTGACTTTCTTCGTGCCCCCCAAGATCTGCAATTGAATAGATGCGCTGGTGTCCTTCTCAGCCAACATTTGTAGTCGCTCGCTGAAAGTATTTGGATGCATAAAGTATTTAAATACCCCACCAGCACGATAACGGGTTGGTATCGCACGTTCGACCTCAAACAAAATCCCTGTTTTCTCTTTAGCCGAAAGTGTCTTCCAATCTAAGTAATGACCGGTGGTACGTGCCTTCTTCAACCAACCGTCATTTATGCTCAAAAACTCATAATCCGGATCCGTGTTCGAAGTTGCCGTATCACCATTAAAACCGATGTCTTGCATATTCTCACCATAGTTGTTTGCCATAGCCCGCATAATGATATCCTCTGCGTTTTGGCCACGTACCCGCTGAGTTTGGCGAATAAATTCCTCGGTAATATCAAATGGAACAATTACCGGCTCCACTGAATAAGGGATCTGTGGAAAGGTCAGGCCAGGCGCGTTGGAAGCCATAATATTCTCTTTTTTACTACGCATGTTACGGCCACGTACACCCACCTTGTCAATGGTTCCTTTGGAACTCTTCCTATTCTCATGACGGATGCCTTTTAAGAAGCCGTTAGCTTCGTACGCCATATCCGTAAAAGCTTCGACTTCCTCATAATTCAGAGCGTTTTGATCCATCGATGTGACGATGGTTGATTTCTGGATGCTAGTTCGAGCAATATTCCCGTTTGTTCTCATGGTTTGCATTCCTCCTTCAATTTACAGAAAGCGTCCGAAACTTACGGCGCCACCTGACTTTTGGATTTCTTCTTCCTCACCTTGCGTGGAAGCACCGCGGCTATTCTTCACCAATTGCACATCTGCTGCCAGCGTCTGCATCTGCTCACTCAGCGGTACCAGGGCTTTAGCAATGGCATCTGTAATTGCGTTCTCTTCTTTGGTCGCAGTCGAAGCAGCACCGCCTGCAGGTTGGTCACCTTCGACACCTTCTTCTTTCTTCAGCCCCGCAATCTCTGACGTCAGGCCTTCCACCTGCTTTGCGATCGGAGCCAGTGCGGCCGTTACAGCCTTGGCAATATCTTCAGCTTTCAAATCGTCATCCTCCTCGGGCTCTTGTTCTACAGGAGCCGTTTTATTTTTCAGTTCAGTCAGCGCTGCAATAGCATCGTCGACATGTTTCAGGTTGCCAGCGGAAATCTTCTTGCCAGCTTTCGCAATGGGTTCAGGCGGCGCGCCGATAGCTTTCACGATATCCTCCTTGGTCAACACGTCCTCAGCAATGTCCACAAAGTCCTGCAACGCCTCCCGAATGGTCTCCGCATCGGTTTCCATCCCACTGTTATAACTGTCCCAATTAAAAAGAACCGAGTTGAGGGCATCCTGTGCCGCCCAAAATTCTCGGTTCTTCCGGTTCTTATGATATTTGTCTGCGACGGCCCCCTTCTCAACTAGGCCCAGCGCTTTGGCTATTCGGCTCAAGAGTCCCTTGGATACCTCCTCTTCCTCCTCGATCTCTTCCCGCTTACCTACACCCCACATACTGAAGCCGGTTATTTCGCCTTTCTTGATGTCGTCCCAAGTATCATCGTCCATCACTTTTACAGCTGCCACCCAGGAGCCCTTGACGATCTGCTGCTCACCAAGCGTCATGTCGCAAGGAGCAATGTAAGACTCAATGACAAAACCCTTATCGACTTCAAGATCATGCTGCTTGTCAATGTTATAGGTATGCTGCTTCTCCATAAAGAGATGTGCAGCCTTCTCGATCTCAACTTCATCCATTTGGTCATCATGTGCGTCTGCCACATCTGGCTGATATACCACACCTTTGACAATCCGCTTATCATCATCAATCTTAGCGATTTGAACCTGTTTCTGGATGGCGTTCTTCCCGGCAGACTTGATAATGGCAAACGGCACGCCGTTCGCTCCTTTATCTACCAGAGAGATATGCGTGATTTTAGCATCCTTCAGTTTATAGCTCATATTCTGTTCTCACCTCCTTTCAATAAAAAGAAGTATTATTAGATGACTCCTTGCAGATTTTTGAATTGTAATGGCGTCAAAATTCGTAAAATAAATAATAGACTGACCCTAGAAATTGAAACAGCGGCAATCATGGACAATAATTGTCCTAGACTACCGCTGTTTCATTGAACTAACGTGTCCCGTTAGTTCAGTGATTTGAAGTCTTATAAGTGGAAACCAATGGAAGTAACTTTTCAATTGTGTATTTAACATCGGTTATAATTGAATCCAATTCAACATACGTTTCGGGGTTTAAGTCCCAAAAAGTCTGTTCGATGTTTATTACACATACCAACAAGTCTCCTTTATAAAAATCTCCTCTGACAAATGGGTTGTCTGCCAAGTACCTAAGAGCAATTGGAATAAGATATTTCAAACTGAAACCTTGTCCAATCATTATTCTTAAATCTTCGACTGAGAAATCCATTAACGGTTTTCTTCGTAATTCATGACACCTAACAACAAGGTTTGAACCATGCTGTGGCTCACCCCAAGTCTCTCCTTCAAGTTCTTCTAATGTTTTATCCAAATAATTATTTAACATCATCCGACCACCTTAAATGCTTTATTAAAAAGTATATCAGAAGTGGCGATTTGTTGTGTTAAACTGCCCGTTAGTTGAACAAATAAAAAATGGCTGCCTAAGCAACCGCAATTCCACTAACGTGTCCCGTTAGTTCAACGAGCAAAATAAATATTATTAGCGTAATGGTTCGCCATAGAATACATGAAAATGAAGATGTTTTGAGTCTTGGTACTTCCCCAAATTAGTCTGCACCCTGCAAGCTCCATATTCAGACTGCACTTGCGATGCCACCTTTTTTACAACGTCCATCAACTCAATTAAGAGTTCATTGTCACTTTGTTCCAGTGTTAGTAGTGATGAGACGTGCTTCTTCGGAATCGTAACAATGTGAACGGGATAAAAAGGGCGCGTGTGATGATATGCAAGAACGTTATCAGTCTCAAAGACTTTCTGTACATCAGTACGACCACTTATTACCTCATCGCAATAAAAATCCTCAGTCAATACTATCCCTCCACATATAGTTTTCATTATTATGGAATTCGTTATATTTTGTCAGTAACCTGCCCATTAGCTTAAAGATAAGGCAGCCGATCGATCTGGCCGGCTGCCTCTCTGTATTTATTGAGCTAACGTGTCCCGTTAGTTTAATCGTAAATTTTACTTAATTGATCATTGTATTGCGATTCCTTAAAAATCATTGGAGGAATATCATCAAGCCAATCAACTTCTGATCCTAAACTGTCATATCCCTGAAGTAGATATTCTCTTGTGCTTTTATCAATTCCAATATGCTTCCAGATGATAAACCCATTTGCTTTTATGACATCTGCAACAATTACAGTGCACCATAAATCGCAATCATCAGGGCACATCAGAATTGGCAAGACAAACTCACTGTCTGCTGAGTTGAATCTCTTTTTAATCAATTCCTTCTCTTTAGGGTTGTCTATCCAGTCAATAATAGTTGGAATCATACCTAGAAGATGATTTGCAGGATAGTAACCATGAAGCAATATGTCTAAAGGAGTATCGTCTATAATGATACTGTGGTGCTCAACTTTGCAGTATTCGCTCTTCAAAGAAGCGACTTCAATTTTATTCACCAATTCACGATCAACTCCTCATTTGAACTTATTTCATTATCATTATATTATCACGAATCACTCCGTTAAACTGCCCGTTAGCTTAATGATCATTATCAGTCTATCACTCTATTTACTCACTCTTCTATTCCTCATTCAAAATAATCCCCTCTACTTTTTTTGTAATTCATATTAACTAAAAGAAGATGATTAGTTGGGAAATCACCTTTTTCATTCCATTACAGATTGCATCGTACACCGGCAGCGGATAATCTCCTCTGGGCGTCCGGACGGATCTCCCGGAAACATCAATTTGCTATTACCGACTTCAAAGGGCTTATTCAGCGGCTGCACCTGGCCGTTGGCTTTACGGTGTGTCTTACGGGTCCGATCGCCCTTGGAAGACCTCCACTTCTTACCAGTGACCACCTCAGATTGCTTCCAACCCTCCATCTTACCGCCGTTGGCCGCTGCCGTGCTCATGGTTCGAGAAACGGTAATAGCCCGCTCCATGTTAAATGGGCCAGCATCACCTTTTGCGGCTGCCGCACTGATCTCACGTACCAGCAGCGCCCGTTCGGAAGGTGTCTTCCCCTCCTTGATGGCTTTCTGGAAAGACCGGGTCATAACATCCGCACTGGTACCATTCATATCCGGAACAAGTTTCTGCAGGTTCTTGGCAAACCGTGATGCAGCTTTGTTCTTGGTGGACCAGGTCTTGTCGTTGTTCAGCACTGTCAGCTCAGACTCACCTGCCAAGTGAAACAGCGGCGTGGAGGAATCATATACCGCCTGTTCAAACTGGACAGTGAACAAATCACCGGACTGTACGGACTGTATAACCTTGCCCAGCTCCCCGATATCAAGCAGCAGTTCCTCGCTAAGTTCCAAAATTGCATCATGCAGCGCCTTCCCTTGTAGCTCAAGGATCTCAACAATCCGGGTTTCTCCCTGCTTATATAACTCCTCCAGCACGGCCCGCTCTGCATGCGTCAGTTCCAGGCTGTCCAGAAACTCAGTGTCGTCCGCTTTGGCGATGAGCTCCCAGCATTCCTTACACATGGCCAGCTACCTCATCATGGCTCTGATGCAGCAGACGCTTGGCAATGGTGGCCACACGTTCCTGCAGATCATTCACATCTGAGTCAGGTTCAGGCACGGTTACAGCCGGCTGGCTACTCAGCAGCTGGGCGATTGGAGTGTCGAGGTATTCAGTGCTGTATTTGGATTCATCAATAGTGGTATCGAGCACTTCCTCAGCGATAGGAATTAAATCGCGGACCAGCATAATACCTTTATCTGCGATAAAGTCCAGCAACGCCTTGCGGTCTTCCGGATCAATAATACGCGGTCCACGTAAAGTTGCCCGTACACGGAAAATGCCCATGGCCGGGAATAAACGCTTATTAAAGATCTCGTCCATAATCCATTTGCGGTAAGGTTCGAAGACCTGTTCTTCTGCAAATCGCAGCGCGGCTTGCGCAGTCGCCCTGTTGTAATCAGAACTCTGGCCAACAAGTATCGGTGGCAATCGGAACGAGGAAAGGATGTCGGCTTTCTTGTCCTTCCCGTATTCCAGGAACAAGGCATCCTGCTGGAGCAAATCATTTAGCTTGTCCAGCTTAATAGCCACCTTTTCAACCTTTTCATCCAACGGTCCGCCAGTCTCCTCCCGATTGCTTCCAAGTAGAGTATACCGCCCTGCGACTGCGCCCCTTTAACATTTCGCAGCAGCTCCATGGATTGCTTGGTCAGCCGGCCATTGGTCACAGTCAGCAACATGGAAAGCATTCGCCCATTTGAGAAATAAGAAACATTGAGTTCCTCTGCTTCTCTACTACCAACCACTCCTGGTGCATTTCCGAACCAGCGCGGTTCACCATAAGGACCATCATTTCCAAGCTTTATGGTAATGATCTGATTGCCTTGACCCTCGGTTCCAAATGGACGGAACCACACCACGGACTGCCCTCTCTTCATGGCATACTTCCGGGCATAGATATCTTGGGAGAATTCCTCTACCTTCTTCGATGACCGGATCAGCCGCTTACGCTTGATCGTCACCTTATCCGTCTCCCGCGTACAACGAACGAATTTCGGATTGATTCGGTAGAGCGTTGGAAACTCACTACCGGCAGGCCAAGCAACCTCCACATTTGCATTTCCGCTACTTTCAATATCCTCAATCAAGGAGCCGATAATCTCATCCGGTGTATCCTCCAGGTTACAGGTCTCCAAGAACTTATCAGCCTTGTTCCACTCCTCCTGCGCGGTCTGATCACTCTCACCAGGGAGGTATTCCAAAGCAATACCATATCCAGCAATGTTTCGCTTGTATGCCTCGATGCACTGCGGAATGATGTTACTGTTTTTCACCAGTAGTTTGCAGGAGGCAGGGTCATTGCCTTGTGGAAACGGAAGCAGCCCGTGCTGATCGTATAGGTTTTCAAAGCTATCCGGTAGTTGTGCACTCGAGGGAATATGCCTTTCCTCTGCTTTTGATATTTGGAACCACTGTGCCTCGCCACTCATGCCTTACACCCACCCCACATCATGATCAGATCGCTCCTCTCTCTCTTTTTTACGCTGCTTCACACGCTGTAGCAGATAATCCGTATGAATACCGTATCGGCGTGCATCACAGGTATGGTCGTTTTGCTTAATAGGCTTGTCTTCACCCCGTTCTGCGGCTTTTTCATCCCAAACGTAAGACACCAACTCCTGAAGGGAATTGGTGTTATCGGCACAGATATAAAGTTCATTGTTCTGGAACCGGTTGGACACTGTCTGAATGCCATCGAGCACGGTATTCACGGCAGCCCGGATATTGTTAATCCCGCGTTTCTTCAGCTCAATAATAAAAGCCTTTGCTGACGGGTCGATGAAGATTGAATACTCATCGCCATCAAGAAAGGCTTCCAGATCATCCGCATATTCACCATTCGTTTTCTCACCCTTATGGCGGTTATTGTGATAATACTCATCCAGCTCATAATAAACGTACCCTCTGACCCCGTACTTCAGGAATGCCGTTGGGTTATTGGCCCCGTAGTCGATACAAATGAACTTACGGTCAAACTTGGCTGGAAACCAATCCCGGGGCTTCTTATGAACTGCATCATTGAACTTAGAGAAAATCACTCCCTCTGCCATAACCCAAAGCCCTAAGATGTACCGCTGATAGAATATCCCGCTGTACATGCGACGGTACCGCTCCCGTACACGCTCGGAGAGAGACAGATTATCCTCCATTGTAAAGTGTAGGTGCAGTGCGTGCTTCTTCTGCAGCTGGTCCAGCCATTCCTTTTTGAACCAATGATACGGTCCTGCCGGGTTGCAGTTGAACCAGAGCTTAGCTCCATCTACGGAACAACGAGCAGTCGCTTGGTCAACGAAGGACTTCGGCATGAGCGCCACTTCATCGAAGAACATCCCGGCCAGCGTGATACCGGCAATCAGATCCTGTGAGCTTTCATCTCGACCACCAAATAAAAAGAACCGGTTGCTTATTAAGCCCCGAGTCACAGTCAAAACATTTTCAGATCGATTATCATGAACGTGGTACCCACGGCTGGCCAGCATGCGTTTCAGTGGCCCGACCACGTTACGCCGGAGTGCACCAATTGTCTTCCCTGACATACCGAACTGTTCTCCTCGGAAGTTATCCATCCCCCAGGCGATGAAGGAGAATGACATGCAGACCGTTTTGCCCGCCCGGACGGAACCATCGCAGATGATTGCGTCTTTATCGTGGTGTGGGCTTTCAGGTGTCCACCATGTCAGCACTTTAAGCTGCTTATTCGAGAACGGGGACCACTTGAACGCCGCTGGTTTGAGTTTAAGCTTCGCCATCGTCGCTCCACACTCCTGCAGCCATACCCTTCAGAGCATTTATAAAGCCATCGTCTTCGAAGTCTTCCTTACCCCCGCCACGAAGCATCTGCAACTCATACTCCATGGTTTCGATGCGGATACGCTTCTCGTCATCAGTTAGGCGGTTCTTGAGCTCGATAGCTCTGATCTTCTTATCTTGTATGCGAGTCAGAGCCTCTTCCAACTTCACGATATCGTCCAGCTTTCGAAAACCTTTCTCTTCGATCTTCGATTCCATCATTTCATTACGACTGTGCGGTATCTTCTTCGTAATGCCAGTCTTTTCGTCGTGGATCTCGGCTACTTCCTTGATTGCTTTCATCTCGTAGAGCACGCTGCGCTCGGTCTCGGATAACCCATCCATCAGGGATTTGATCCGGTGCATCATGCGGCGCTCACGGATCGTTAGAAGGTAAAGGGATTCATTTGCCTGGATGATCGGGTCAGTATCCACCTGATCGATGAGCTGCTGCTCGGTTTCGGTTAACGCATCCAACCAAATGGTCTCATGCTCGCCTGTGGTGACTGCCTTCTTGTTGCCAAATGGCCCACCAGCACCGCCGCTGTTTCCCTTCGCATTCTGATTGCCCGGTGGAGCACTGCCTCGATTACCGACTGCGTTTTTGTTCCCTTTGGGAGCGCCGCGATGTGGAGCGTTCCCTTTCATTTCAATTGGAACGCTCCCTTTGGATATAAGTGGAACGCTCCCTTTGAGTTCCTCTTCCCAATGGTCAATTGACTTCCATTTACGCACCTTATTTTCGCCAACAAAAAGAGCAGCGGCGATGTCCTTATGCTTCATCATCCCGTCGCTCTCCAGCCACATCTGCATTGCCCTGTCCCGCTCGGGACTTCGCTCTCTGGCCATGCTACATTTCACCACCTCCCCAACAAAAAAAGGATGAACAAATTTCGGTTCATCCAAATATAAAATAGATAGTTTAGAAGAAAATATTCACTTTAAATACTCAGCGTATGCTTCAGCATGCTTCTCATCCCATAAATCACGCTCTTTAATTAGCAATGTTAGAAGGTCATTTAACAAGTTTAATTGCCTTGCACTGATGGAGAACCTCCTTGTAATTCTTAACATACCTATCAAAAGAACACCTATATAAATAATTAATAAAGGCAAAGTAAAATAAGGATCACCTTTAACAGCAGTTTCTTTCATAAGATTGGTGATAATTGTGAATACTGCTATGGTTATTGTCATTGTACTTGTAAGTAACGCAACTTGTTTATTATCCTCTACTAGTGAACTAAGCTCGATCTGAATTAATTTCAAGTCCGATGTACTTTTTAAAAACAACTTATTTTTCCCTTCTTTTAATATCACAACAGCAGTCTTTATATCGGTGGCCTTATCTAACTGCAATTGTTTAACGATATCAGTGTATTTGGTAAAAGCATATCTCTTGCGAAACATTATTATCATTCCTCCCTCATTAAACACCTCTCTTTAAATATCGTAATTTCCCAATATATTCTAAAGACTATAACTCGTCCTTCTGTAGCTCAATATCTATCTCAATCAGTTTCTTCAGGTCGTCTACCGTCTTAATCTCAATCCGACCGGCCTGGAAGTCTTTGACCCACTTAGCTATGCCAGCCTTAACGATTTTACGGTACTGCGCCTTACTCTCCAGGATACCGGCCATGACTTCAAGTTCATGCTGCAATAAAATTTCATCTTGTGTTCCCATTTACGTACCCCTCGACTTTCCGTTATGATGGAATGCGAGACAGCGGATAACTGTGAATGCCACGCGTGGCGTGCCGCTGTCTCAGCCGGGGGATACCCTGGTTGTTGGGGAGGACGTTCACGCGTCCTCCTTTTAATTTGAGCAAAAAAAAACCGCCCAATGATTAGGCGGTCACCTTAAATTATCGCATTCCGTTACTTTCATACACACTTATAAACTTAATAGGAGTATCATCATCCCACTTTTCCGTATTTATACGTATTCCATTATACCCAGGAAACTCAATACTACAATCCATATCCTCTTCATCAACTTCATAAATCACTACGTCTTTTAATTCAGATAGAACAGTTCCTATACCAATTAAATTTTGAAATTTTCCTTTATAATCACTAAACACAGTAATTTGAACCAGATTCTTTGTTTCGAAATCAAAGAAGAATTTTATACAATCTCCTTCAATTATATGAGCCCTTCCTTCGTGAACACCAAATTCCACATGATACTCAAAAGATACTTTGTTCAATACTTCTTCCATGCTACAACCAATTTTGAAATCACCAACACTCAGACCAGGTATTATATCACCATATAGATGAGAGCTCATTGCATCCATCCCTTTATAATAATCCTTGTTACAATTACAACATAATAGAATATGTTTGTTTATTCAACTAGCCACTGCATATGAATCTGTTCTGCGATCCTCTTCATCATCAATGGTGGGACGCTCATACCGCATACATACTGCACATTTGCATCCATAAAATCATAATCTGCTGGGAATGTCTGCATACGAATAGCATCCACATCACTGATTCGGCACGGCTCCTTATAACGGACATATACCGAAGAGGATAAAAGGGTATTCGGCACTTTTTTATCATTCATTAGTCTCGTATTAAAACTCCGTTGCTTGCCTTCTTCTCGTAGCGAGATATCACCCATATCAGAATCAGCGGGACGCCTCTTCAACCAACGACGATAGGTTGTTCCTTGCTTGTTGAGCGGAGGTCCATCCCCGTTACGAATTTCCCCATAAAGAATCGGCGATTCATTGAATTCCAATCTTAGTGGTGGAAACGGCTGATCCTCTCTAACTGCAACAAAGAAAAGGCGCTCCCGCTTTTGAGGAACACCCATCGTGGCTGAATTCAGAAGAAAAATCTGCGGTCTATAACCCAGCTCTCGTAAGCGAGACAAGACCAGGCTTACAAAGCCGCGGGCCTTACCAATCATCATTCCCCGAACGTTCTCAGCGACAATTACTCTAGGTCGAAGTTTCTCTGCAACGTCCAAGAAATCGAAGAAAAGATCATCCAGTCGTTGCACTGCCTGTCCCTCGCGGAATGCATGCTCCCCACCCCACTTGTCCTCTCGATCGCCTGCCATGGAAAATACGCTGCAAGGCGGCGAACCATCCAAGATATCTAGGTCAAACAGCTCGGGTGGAAGTTCTGCATTCGGAATTGCTTTGAAATCCTGAATAGGCATGAGAAAGGGATACTTCGGCTTATGATTCTGCCGATAGATCCTCATCATTTGCGGATCGATTTCCACATTTCCCAGCACCGTGTATCCAGCCAACTTATATCCCATCGTTGATCCACCGCCGCAGCTGAAGCAAGAGAACACTGTCCGTCCATGTTTCGGCACGCTGGCAAGGTCTGATAGCCTCCAGTCCCATGCTGGACGACTCATGAGGCACCTTCCTGATCAAAGACAAATCCACAGCGCGGGCATTTACAATCAAAACGAGATTCATCGAATTCACTGATATCTAACTCACGGTTCTGAAAGTCTCCAAGCTGATCGACAACGGGCTCAGTGAAATCAGCAATTAACCTTTCTGCTTCACCTGCATCAAAACCAGACAACGCCAAATCAGCCCCGCCTTCCTGTAGCTCACTAAGCAACTCTGCCAGTGCTTCATCATCCCAGTGACCAGACACTTTATTCAGCGCCAGATTCAGCAGCCGCTCCTGTTCCGGGTCTAGGTTGACTACCGAAACGGCCAACTCCGTGCAGCCCTGCTCATTCACCAGCACCTTGTATCGTTGGTGGCCACCGACCATGTTGCCGGTCTGTTCATTCCAAACGATTGGGTCAACATATCCGAATTCGTCCAGGCTGCGGCGAAGTTTCTCATACTCCGGATCTCCTGGCTGAAGGTCTACGCGTGGGTTATAGACAGCTGCATTGAGCTGCTCGATCGGTATGATTCTGATGTCCATAAGGACACCTCCTTTTTTGTAAGAATATTGGTTGTATCATTTTTCCATCATTTAGTATAATGACTCTATTAAAATATCTATTTGAAAAGGTGGGCTAAATTTGGATCCGGATTTTCGAGATAAATTAATCATAGGTTTGATTTCTGCAATTATTTCTGGGGCAGTTGCAGTATTTATATCAACATGGATCTTCAGAAAAAATGAAACGCGTAAAACGAAGTTAGATGTCTTACGGAAACTCATGGGCTATAGGTACGATTTTGATTCAAAAGAATTTGCAGAATCTATAAATTGTCTTTTTATTGTGTTCTACAAATCTAAGGATGTTATCAGAGCATTGAAAGAGTTTCATGAAGCAGTTACATCTATTAATCGTGATAACGAATTAGTTCAGTCAAAACTGTTGGAGCTTTTTAAGATGTTATTTAAAGACCTAGATATTAATACAGACCCATTATCTGATAAGTTCTTTCTAACTCCTTTTCAAAAGAGGTAAAGAGGTCTAACAACTCTGATTGAGTTGAGTTGGTTTTTAATCTTTGGGTAGGCAGGAACTCAGCAGGAGACGAAGAGAACCTGCCCACTCTGCTGATTCTCGCGTTCCACCGCACAAACACGCGTTCCCACATTTTAAGCCTGAAAACGGCTCACAGAAGGCCGTATATGAACATGAAAAAAGCACCCGAAGGTGCTTCCCAATTAAAGCTGATCAAAAGTATCTCCTTTAGGATTAGACTCTACATAGTCAATTCCCTTAGCAGTAACTCTAACAATCATCCCTAATGGTGGATTGCCATCAATTAGAATGTAACCCTTGTCAAACAAATAGTTGTAATGTAGCATCGGGATCCCCTGAATATTTCCAAGTTGAAGAGTTGCTTTATTACCTTTGAAATGTGAATCATAAGTATTAAACAACAATTTGACTCGATCGGCATGATAGTCTGACATGATACCACCTCCCTTCGACATCAATATTTCGACATCTAGGAAGATTTTCCCTTCTGACACTTCATCCTGCCACAAAACTGTGCGGTTCCTTCCCATCTGCCCCATATGCACCCTGTACACTTATTCGGCTGCCGGGGCGGATCTTTTAACCACCGCTTCTTCTTCAAATCGATTCCCCCAATACAAAAAAGCCGCCCAATAATGAGCGACTTCGAAATATATATTCAATTCAATCATGCCATGAGTCCGATCTATAGAACGGCGTCCGCTCCGCATCCGCAGCAAATGCGCTACGCTCTTTGCTTAAAATCTTTATCTCCATTGTTACAAAGGAGAACAAGACCATTTTACAGAACCACTAAAATAAGAGTCAAAGCCACCAACAGTGAATATAAGGCTTTAGCACATCTATTTACATGTCATTCTTTTTATTGCTCACTATTTCGCTTAAGCACTCGTCTTAGCATTATTAGCCTTTTTAGCAGCTGTCATCTTCTCTTTCATTTGGATAAGCATTTCGATAAGCTCTTCACGGCTAATAAGTCGCACGTTATTTGACTTTGCTAATTTGTAAGCCTGCTCAGTATAATCTCTGTTTGTTACAACCCAAGCAGCCGAAGCGCCATAATGTGAAACTGCCCCACGAACCTCTTGCACTGCCTTCAGCCCGACATTTTTACTGTAGCGTTTGGCTTGGACAACAATTTTTTTGCCGTCTTTCGATAAGACCAGATCAGCACCGTAGTCACCCGCTGCTTGTGTGACTTCAGCTTTGTATCCTTGGGATCGGAATAAGTGACCGAGGTATTGTTCGAATTGAACACCCTCCATCTTGTCGATCTCAGCAATACCAGATCTCTTCAATCTTTCTTCATGCTTCAATTTACGCGATATCAGTGCCGCAATAACAACTGCTACGACTAGGATACATACAATAATTGAGATCTGGATCGATTTCGTTAATGTATACGTTATGGCAAGTGATCCGAATAACGATAGTACCATTACCCCATTTATAAATTCCTCTTCCTGCTTCGCCTTACTCTTTCTTCTTGCCATCTGAAACCCCTCCGCTAAAATCATCGTATAGTTCAACATTCGCTATAAAGGAAGGATTTCCCTCTATTGGTGTCGAACTTTAGACCTATAAAGGGAGGCGGCGAGTAAAATGACAAATGTTCTATATCGCTATGAAGGAAGTAATTATAGCATTGCTGTAATTCCAGTAGGTGAACAGTTCGACGTTCGTTTTATGTTTAGAGACAGAGAATGGAGTACTTCAATAGAAGTCTGCAATTCTAAAAGCCATGCCATTCATGGGGCTGAGCATTTTCCAGAGTACTACGAGCTCGCTCTCCAATATGATTATAAGTTGCACCACTTGGAATTTGTTCATCCAGATGGAAGAACAGTAGATCTGACGTGTGCAATGGACATGGATCGAACTAAAGAATCATTTGAACTACTTTTAATTAATGGCGAAGAAGTCAACCCAATGATCGGTTAAAGAAAAAGCGAGAGGAGGTACGTCCGGGGTGCAGCCGTACGAGTCACTCTCGCCTGATTTCCACAGTACAAATATATCATGTTCTAACCCTAATGAACGGTCATTGTGCGGTCACAATCCGGTCAGGATACAGTTTCGAGTTGATTATAAAGTAATTGGTGAACCTCTTTCATCAACATTTCTTCGGTTAAATTATCAAATATCCGATACTTTTCGGCGTAATATTTAAATTTAGAACCTTTATCTTGAAAACAATTATAGAATAATAGTATCAGTTCATACGCTGATAATTGAGATCTAATAATTCTAGAATACTCTTTTTTTTCATCAATGCTATCAATGAATTGGTTTTTCTCAATCAATCTAAATAAATTAAACAAATTTCTAAAATAATGACCTAAGTATTGTTCGTAGTTATTAAAAAATCTATTACATGCAGCTTTCATGATCTTCATCTCTACTTCTAGTGCTATGTTATCATCATTGAATATCAGTAAATTATTCCTTGCACCTTCTCTACCGCTTACAAGCGATCTATAATATTTTATAAAGACATTTCTTCCAGTTGTATTTGCATCAATATGCAATGATTTTGTTATTTCATTGTGAAGAGAGACCATATGAAAAAACGTATTTTCAAATCTCTGAATATTAATGGATCTAACCTGTGCTTCCAATTCTTGATTTGTTTTAGCGACTTCTTCACGTTGAAGTTGTAGTTCTTCCCTTTGCAATCTAAATTCAGCCCGCTGTTGATAGATTGTATAGATAATCCCCCCAAATGCTAATCCTGAGAAAAGGGTATTTACTGAACCGAACATATCGCCAAACTCGCCATTTGAACTGTAAGTAAAGAAAAATATGATACTACTAATAATCCAGATAATAGTGATTCCTAGTAACAACCTTGAAAGTCTTATTTCTTCAGTGTCGTTTTCAATATCTTTTTTTATGAAGTACTTATAAATTTCCCCTTTTATTCTGTTCAAAAATATCATTCCTTTTTTCACCATAATATAACAAAAGACCGGTTTCCCAGTCTATCATTATTATCATTCGTTCTAATCTTCAACTAAAATCTCTAATCCTAACGCACACGCCAAAATGTAAATCGCCCTTGATTTCACCCGACGATACTTTCGTTCACTCATTCCCAATTCCCCACACAGAATGGAATCATACTCATCCTCGTGCTCAAGATAACGCAGCTGTATGATCTCCCGCTCAGCCTTCTTAAGCCGCCCCATCGCCAGATCCAAAAGCTTTGACTGTCGTTCCAATTCTACTTCCCTATCAGTATTCCATACCGCTATATTCTCTGTCGTTCGACTAATCGCATTGGTTGATCTATGATACCTTGGCTCCGGGCTGGCTGTGAGCGCTGCCTGACGTCGAACGAAACCGATCTGCCGATACACACGAACCGTTTCAAGATACTCCTCAACCCGGCGACGGGTCTCTTTTTCGTCAATCGGGAGGATGTCAAAAGCCAGTTGGATTGCTAATTTGTCGCTTTTTCCCATGATAATCCCCTCACTCGTGGTATAATTCGAATGAAGTAAGAGATTGGACCCCCGCCCCGACCAAGGATATGGGGGGCTTTGTATGTCTTAGTATTTTTCAAACTGCTTAAGCTTCTTCCGCAACTGCACATTCTCCAGCAGTAACCTCCAATTTTGCTCTCTTAAATCTTCCTGTGACAGTAGCGAGTCGCTAGTTTTCTGCCCAACCACACGTAACGTCCGGACTTCATTATCCTTCTTCACTAAGTACCCTTTATCTACTAATTGTTTTACTAATAGGCAAGCCGCTGCATCCGCACTCCCGTCCATCACAACAGTATTCAGGCTCATATTCGATGGGTTTTCCGCATTCCATACACTTATCTGCGCTGTATATCTGTCTTCTCCCCCTTCCCTTTTTCTCAGGGTCACCCGGACCTCGCCAAAAGCTCTCTACTTCATCCTAGGTTGCGTTTTGATATTTTTCTTTTCCGTTTTAACCACTCTTTTTTTCATATCCAAACATATTATTTTATATAACTAAAAGAAGGAGGAACAAAAATGCTTAGTGTTATCAACTTTAATAATTCTCTGCTTACGAATTTGGACGACACTGGAATCTCTCTTACTACCGTACCGGGGTTATTACTCGAATTTGGTATATTCGTAGCAACACCAATAAACGTTCTAAACATTCTTTCGTGTATTGGTTCCGATCCACCCACTAATTCAGTTGTTGCAACTTTTGAAGTCTACCTTGATGGTGTGCTTACGGGACAAACGATGATTGAGGCCGTGAACGAATCCCAACAGATTACTTTTTCAACGATAGTGTCGAATGTAACTCCAGGCCACCATGTTATCCAAGTATTCGGTTATGCGGATACAGCTAATGAATTTATTTTAGGTGGTCCTATTAACGCTACTGCAACAGTGTATGGGTAATGGTTTGATCGGCCTCATTCATCTTAATGAGGCTGACTTTCATGTCCTTCCCAATTCCAGTCTTACTGCAGGTGCATTTCAATAAGTTCAGCACCTTTAACCATCCAAAATGCTCTCCTTCCGGTTAACGTTTGCTTCGCTTTCTTTCACCGATTTTCTTAATAATGTCAGCCAAAATAATACCGCTCCGCGTGAGCTCCGCATCCTTTTGGATAAGTCCTCTTTTATTCATGATGGCCAGCTGCCCGCGGGAAACCATGATCAAGTTATCCGGATCGAAGTTCCGCCTATCTCCATCCCCGAAAATGACTGCATGCCCCTTCGGAACCGAGCGGCCGCAGTGCTGCTCCCAAACGATTAGATGCTTCCTGCGCCACATATTCAGATCAGCAATCTTTATGTCTACATAATCATCCCCGTTAAACCTCTCAGAGCCTACAGGAACATAATTATGCGGCTTATGGCCCTTCTTGAATTAAGTATCCTCGCCGCCGGTCCATAACTTCTTCTTTCCCTTATTGGGTGGAACGTTACCTGCTTTGATCCTGGCATCGATTCCGCTCTTCAACCCGTTATTTTTGATGAAGGCTCTCATTTGCGAAGGCTGGATTTCCACGTCGAACTTCTCATTAAACATTGAAGTCAATTCCAGAACATATCGTCCATGAATGTTGGTGCTGATAAATTCCTTGTGCTCCAAACTGTATCGGAACATTGATTATCCCTCCAGCATCTTGGGGATAGCCGTATTAGCATTAATCCTGTCATCAGAAAGCTTTATTGCATCTAGTACAAGGGAACCATTTGCAATAACTTGAGAAGCGACACTTGTTACAGCCTTTGCTCTGCTAATCTCGTCAGCCAGTTTCTCTCCGGTCAACTCCTCATCACTCAGGCGCTCTAATTGAGCAAATAAATGATTATTCAAATCTCCCAATGTGTTTCGCATAGTCGACCTCCCACTGATTTGAATTTTGCATCTTCCGCCTTAACAATTGTCGTTAGACATAACATTGTTTCCATATTATTGAATCTATTCTCCTAAATCTTCGTAATAGATTCGAGGTGATACAATGATATTTAAAAAAATGAAACGTTTGGTAAAGATTGTATTTGGACTCCTATTCTTCTTCACAATACTAGGAGTAACTGGGTTGATTGGCATCATGATTTTTCTAGCTTTCATTGATGACCAGGCAATCACCAACACAGCTTTAATTAATAGACTCACTTTGCTTCTAGCAGGATTATCTTTACCTGGGTTGATTGTCCAACTCCTTTCATTCCTCACTATTAATGATAAAAAAACTTTTACCTTAGAAAAAAAGTGTCCCCATTGTAAGCAACTCATTGAATTAAAACTTACCGAAGATTGAACGGATGGGATTTACTCCATCCGTTCTTTAATTACTCCCATAGGGGCAGTTTCTTTACCCTTACCCGTAGCCCTTCCATCGAAGGTTTCGGATCACTAACAATGAAATAATCTCCATTATGCTCCACATGAGAGTACACCCAGCGACTCTCTCCTGTGGAATCTTCGGACAAGTATTCAATAGAAGAACCAGACGTATAATAAGCATGTTTTCCGGTTGTGTACCTACCATCTTTCCCTTTGTGAAGAATACCTTCTTCAATCAGAGGTGCCGTCACTTGGCGTATATACCGCCTAACCTCGTCCAATTTACTGCTAATCTGATAAAACATCCCCCGAAGATACATCTCTTGTGGATCCCCTTGGTTGTAACCTCCCTGATTTTCAGCTTCATTGATCATATTTGTAACCCACTTAATTCGAGGTTCCAGCTTCTCTAGCTCCACTTGTATTAGGTTTTTCATTTCTTCACTCCCCCTTCCTTAATACATTTAACTCCGTCGAATATTGATAAAAGGTTTCTCTATCTCGCTCATCTAGCGCTTGGTCGATCAGTGTCCGTAACTGCGCAATCCGATTTTTCCGCACTGCCGTTTCCCACACAACTTCGATATATTTATCAATTGCCAGTGCATAAACCGCAAAGATCAAGGTGGCACCTCCCTAGGTAAGAGAAAAGCAGCTTACGCTGCTCCTCCACCACCCTTCATTTTCTTTGCTGCCAGCTTGCGATATGCCGTCCATCTGGTCGATAGTTGCCCACTGGTCATGCCATTTTCACTAGCAATTTCGCGCCATGTCTTACCTTCCTTGATGCGTTTCTCCAGAAGAACAGGGAATGGGATTGGCTGTCCATCATATTCGACTTCAGGAAAAATTGGGCGTTCCGCAAGGATAAAAGCATCCAGTTCTTCCTTACTCGTCTCATCTGCAACAGCTTCACGTAGATCAGAGCTTTCACCTTTAAAGACTTGTTCCCCTGATTCATTAGGATCACCCTCGTTATCTTGGCTGTCAGTTCCAGCTCCATCATTCAGCCAATCCGGTTTGAGGTCTGCGCCCTCTGAATGCTCATCAGAACCGCCATCATTTATATCTTCTTCAGATGATTGAACGTCATTAGCTCCTTCTTCTTCTGCATCTGGTTCAACAATTTCAAAATTATCATCCTTTTGCTCGCCATCCGAAGCACCTTCTTGCTGTTCGAATAGCTTGCCTTGATCTGGATCTTCTTCACCAAGCTTCTCTGTGCTCATCACGATACCGGAAGCATCAGTTGTGACACGACGGTCAGTGACTTCCCGGTATATATCTCCGTCCTCTTCATCGAAATCAAAAGCAGCCTGCGGATCTCCCATGAAGACATTGATCTTTTCCCCTTGATTGCTGCTGAGGAACAAGAAATTTTCTTGCATAACCTTCAGTGGCACAAGCAATTTAACTTCAACGTCGGCATCTCCAACTTTAATTCCTTTAGCAATAGTTGCACTGAATTTTGCATAATCCTTTATCATATCGATCTTCCCCTCAAGTTTTTTATTGGAGTTGCTTGATCTTCACTTCAATGCGTGGTCGTGCGCTGTACCGTTTCCTTACGTATGCGTCCACAACTTGGCTATCATCCTTCCATATGATGCCTTTCAGTGCATCCTTAACACCCTTCAGATAGTTGTCTGCATCAGGCTTAGTCACTGGAAGAATATCACCACGTGATGTACAGCATAAAACATTCTTCCACGAGCTTGGACACGTGCTCCGCCATGTTGGAGATCAGCGTCAAATTTCGGAGCTTTTCCAGCAAATGCAAGAAGCTGATGCCGAACGATTCAGTCTTTACGCAGCCATCCCCTTTTTCATGCTTGAAAAATTGCAGCTCCCTGCTTTCGAAGAAGAAGCGGCAGGTATAGTTGCAACCGTATTTCAGGTTCCTCCAGAATTCGCACTGTTGCGTCTGAAACAGATTCGCGAGCGTATTGCTAGCGCTGAATTCATGACGGCTTTTACATATACTGCTGTGGCCAAGGAAAACACTTTACCATACACGACAACTCCTGAGCCAATCATACGAGGTGTTTACGGGCTTGACGATTTATCTAGACCCCACACGCTTATCATTGAACAACGTGGAGGTTTTAAGTGGGATCAGCCACTCTACATCGAGGTTAATGGAACCTTTAAAAGCGTGGATGTCCATCCAAACTCTAATCGGAATAGCGCTGTTGTTCGTTCAAGTGATCTTTTAATCCCTCCGAGCCGTTCTGGATACGTAATGATCGACATGGAGCGAATTGCTTCTCGACATGGACAAAACGCAAACAAATTGTTTCTAACCATAGAAGCTTTAGAAGATGCTATTAATTTTTAATTTAGGAGGACCTACTCATGGCCAGCGTATTTAAAGTACCTGCAAAGAACAAACAAGGCTACAAGTGGAAGTGTGTCATGGAGGGTCCTCCTGATCCGGTCACAGGCAAGCGCCAACAGGTACCGAGGGTACGTGATACTCAGAAGGAAGCCATCGCCGCAGCTCAGGCAGTTGTGGATCGTATGAAGGGTGGAACCGATACAAAGCGAGCCAAAAAAATGAAATTCAATGAGGCTGCTCAAGAATGGCTACAAGATTATATTATTACTAGCGGAGTTAAAGGAAAAACTGTGGAAGCTCATGTGTCCGACATTAATTTACTGAACAAATATTATGGTGGAGCTAATATTGATAAAATAACACATAACCAACATCAAAAAATGCTCAATAATTTGTTTTCAGAAGGATATGAAATAAATTCCATCTATCGTTATCACTCAACAGCAAATTTAATTTTCAAATGGATTATCAAAGAAAATTTACGCATTGATAATCCTTGTCAAAACATTAAAATGCCTAAAAAACAAAGGACAGTTTTAGAAGCTAAAAACAATGCACTGGAAGAAAAATTTCTGGAAAGAAGTGAAATTGAAGAATTTCTGGAAGTACTACAAAATCACGGTTTAGGTGATGATCTAGAGACGTTTTATTTTTTGCTGTTTAGCGGAGTGCGACCAGGAGAATTTTGTGCATTAGAGTGGCCAGATTTCAACTTCGAAACTCATGACGTTCATATTTATAAAACACTTCACTTTCCTCAGGGTGGAAGTGGCGCGTACCAATTAACACCTCCAAAGACTACCGGATCCGTCCGTACCTTTGATGTGGATGATTTCATCGTTGAGATGTTTAAGCGGTTAAAGATAAAACAGTCCGCTCGACATAAAAGATACAAGGAGCTCCACGATGATTTTGTAGAGACTCAGTTTATTTTGACCAATAACAACGGAACACCATTTACAAACTGGAAGTTAGTTAATCGTATGGCTCGTCTAATGAAATTAACAAACATCAAGAAGCACGCGACCCCTCATATATTTCGACACACGCACATCACAATGCTTATCGAAGCAAGTATAGCGTCTGGCTCTCAGATTGATCTCAAAACGATTATGAAGCGCGTAGGTCACGATGATGCAAAAACCACACTCAAGATTTATACCCATGTGACGGAACGAATGATGCAGAGCAGTAGTGACAAACTAAAAATCCACTTCCAAAACATATTAAATCCCAAGGATCTGCAGAGAATGTGATTTTTATGTGATTTCAAGATAAAAAAAAGACTCAAAATCCCTTGTAAACACTGATATATCAAGGTTTTTTGAGTCTTATACAATTTATTATATTAATATATTGGGGCAATCCGCAAGCATGCGTGTCCTTTCGAAAAAAAATGGGTCTTTATTCCCCTTATTATTCCAAAATATCAGTATGTATAAAGAAAACCCCCTCACCGTTAAGTGTTGGGGTTCATCCAGAAATATAAGGACTTGATTAGCGACAGTTTCTTGTTGTTGGAGGATTACCGATCACTCCAGGGTACTGGTAAGTAAGGGGCTCATCAAATGTAGCATAATCAAAATAAATCATAAGTAATACAGTACGTTGACCAGTTACTGGGTCACTAATAATAATGTGGTCACGGCCCGCAGCTTCCAGCACACCCTTGTAAACTTTGGCATTCCACTCTTTGTTATTTTCATAAGTAAAATAAAATGTACCTACTTTGCCTAAATTCAGTCTGAAAATATTTTCGATATACGATTGTTCAAACTGTTGAGGTGGGTTTTGAACTACAACCCCTCCTGGTGTCATTGGACTTCCACTGCTAACTTGTGGCGGCATGCTACCCATGCCTTGCATTCCTTGCATCCCTTGCATTCCTGTAGACATTGGCATTTGCATACCTGAAGAAGAAACACTACCAATAGTATAAGTGACGGGACGGTATGGTTGAACGATCATTTAATGAAACCTCCTAAATGTTTATCGGAGCAGTTGCTCCCTTTGGACACAAAAGAACCTTTGCACTAGCTTACTGAGAGAATTACTCATAATAATGAGTAATTCTCTTTTACACAGTTACCCTGTTAATTACCAATAAATACAGACGGACAATCTTCACCAGTCGGAGTAAAGAAGCAATGAGCTTTAAAGCGGCCTGTGTTTTGTTGGTTATACCAGGTTGGAGGGCAATCTCCTACAGGACGGAAGAACCATAAAGCATTGGTCGCTGGCCATGTTCTTTCACCTGCAATTGCACGTTTAGCAAGACGGATATCTGCTTCTCTTGCTCGTTGATAGAAGTAGCTTTTCTGCGGGGCTTCGAATCCTCCTGGACTTTGATAGACCATGTCATTCACATTACGAATGTTCAAAAAATCAAGGCAATTGCCAAGAATCCGGTTGACACCAACATTGCCGACCATAAGCATACCGAGATCTCCATCTTCCTCAGCTTCCGCTCTCATCAACCGCGCTAGCACCTTCACATCTTCCGAGTTCGTTTTGATGACGGCCACGCTGTCTCCTCCTTGGGGTTGCTTCGTAAACAACCTCGTTCTTAACTGCATGGTGTATTGTATGTGCATTAGCCCAAGAGGTGACAGTTCCAACCTAATTTTAAAGCCATTTGCTTTCCGTTAGGTTCTTAATAGTCCGCAAATAAAAACCATTCTCTCTGCTCCGTTGAATGGAACAGAAGAATGGTTTAAGAATGAATGTATAGCTAATGACTACTCCGCTGTGGAGTATTGTGGTTGTCGCTCAAATCCGTGATATCTGGTTCCTTGATAGGTAAGCATGCCTTTATCGCCTTCTGCACTCATTCCATATTCATGGCCATCTACTTTAAATTCAATTCGACTGCCCCCATTCAATTCGTACGTTAAGTAGTAGGTTGTACTCGTACGACTTGAACCATTATCTTCTTGAACCTGCTGCTGTCTTATTTCACTCCGCTTGCTGACGATACGGGCAGGGATGGTTAGCATGGGTGAGCTATTGTTCCGGCTCCATTGAAGCAAACCCCTGCCTGCTGATACTGCAAGAATACCAACCATTACAATGAGAAATATTGGCATCACTGTTCCAGAGAAATCAAACATCCATGAAAGATCCGGGCCCATTCCCATGACATTTTCCCCCTTCATACCCATTAATTCAACCCTTAACTTAACTTCAGGCACTTCTTCTGTACATGTATATGCCTCTTCTAGTCCAGAAAGCATTAAATTAGTGAGACTTCATGCAAAAAGACCACTTCGTTTTCTTAGAAATCAAGAAATCGAGTGGTCTTTAATCATAATTTTGAGTGATCAGATTAAGCATGAACGAGGTCTAGCAATTGCTTCGTTTCGTCAGTCTCAACATCTAACATACCATTGTCTGCCCAGCACGCTCTGCATTGTTCTTCCGTTTCACACAGGTGAGCGTCATCACAGTTGTAGCAAAGTTGCAGCAGGTTTCTTGTCATATAATCTGTTTCAAAAGTTTTCATTGTAATCTCTCCTATTCGAAAGTTAAGTTTGTGAAAATTTGAACTTGTTCTATGTGTTAAATATATCACACGATCATTTAAATGTCATGTGATTTTTTTCACATCTATAAAGAAAATTTTAATTAAGTTTTTTCCTTATATTCAATCAATCAAAAACATAATGATTTAGAAGTTCATTCTTATTCAAAAAAAGCTGTTTCAAAAGTATTATCCTCTACTTTTGAAACAGCTTCACTTCACTTTACATCACACGCCAACTAATCCCACCATTTGTAGTTTGCAAGAGGAGCGAGCGTTTTTGTTCTTTTTTCTCAAGTAAAAGCCATCCCACCTCTGTGGAAATAAACTGCATCTTAATCGTCTCAGGATATTCCTCAAGCTTAGACTGCAGAACACTGCTCTCCTTTAGAGGGAGCCAAGTTTTCCCTTGGTTAGCGGTATGGTAAAGAGTATCACCAATAATGGCCCAACCAACTTGCGAATTCAGAAACGTCGGAGCACTCTGATGATTCCCTCCGGTTGGACTCTTTAATTCAAACGGTGTGAATTTCCAGTTATCTCCACCATTAGCGGTAAAGTAACCGTGGTAAGTAATCGTCTTATCTTTATCATTTTGGCAGCCCACAGACATCCAACCATTAGTCTTACTAGCATCGAAGAACTCTGGTTTGCCAGTAATGACTCTGTCACAGCTTTCCAGTTGTTCATTTACCAGAAAAGACTGTCCTGGATTCCAACTCTGACCACCGTCCTTAGTTATAAAGATCTTAGGAAGGGCACCGGTCTGCAAAGTCACAAATCCTTCTACACGACTCTTGAAGATCATTCCAGTACTTACACCTGTGAACGGGATCGAATGATTGGGAAGGTTCGGATTATACTGTTCATTCTGCATCACTTCTTCCCATGTGGCCCCACCGTCTGACGTTGAATAAATCGCCTTGCTTTCCTTATTAGGAGTAGCGTTCGCAGAGGTCATTAACCATCCCTGTGTTGGTGAATTGAAATAAACGGAAGATACATTATTATCATCACCTAATGAAGAGATTTTCCAGCTTTTCCCTCCATCAGTGGTTCGTAGCACTATATTCTCTGTCGTACCAAAAGCACTTCTTATAATCCAACCATGGTTAGAGTCAGTAAAAAAGATGCCTTTTCCATAGACAGGTGTGGACAGGAACTGCACATTGGGTGCAGGAGAAATATTAGCCCAGGTCGCCCCGTTATTATGGGTAACGTACAAACGAAGTTCATTTTTTGTTACACCCCATACCATGCCCTCTGTCTCACTAAGCAGATGAAAACCCGTAATTCGAGTTTGAACCTGATATTTCGGGCCACTCTCTTTGTTAGTATTGTTATTTGGTGGTGTAATCAGAGTAATCGTCTGTCCTTCTTCCGGTGCTTCTGTAGGCTGTGGCTGTGGAGAAGGCTCCGGTGGTGGTGAAGAACATGCTGAGACTATCCACGCTAAAAAAAATAGCATCATAAACATTCTTAGAGTTTTCAATCCAGCGGTTCTAGATGTCAATGCCCTCTCTCCTCTCAATTGGAATCTTATTTATGATTTAACTTACTATTACGATAGCCGTATAGAAAATAGATCAGAAGTCCAAGACTCGTCCAAATCAGAAACCCAATCCATGTCTCACTTCCTAGATTATACATCAAATATCCGCATGTTGCCGCACTTAGCAATGGAATGAAGGGTACCCAGGGTACTCTGAACCCTCTTTTCATATTGGGATGAATAACCCGCAGGGCAATTACCCCCAAAGAAACGACAAAGAAGGCAAACAGTGTTCCAATGCTTGTTAAGTTAGCCAATCGATCCAAAGGAATAAAGCCCGTTAATACAGCTATAATGATCCCAACCATCCACGTACTACGAATAGGTGTCTGTGTTTTAGCATTGATCTTAGACAATCCTCGTGGTAAAAGACCATCACGTGAGATTGCGAATAACAGTCGGGTTTGACCGAACAGCATTACGAGCAGTACGGTGGTCATTCCCGCAATAGCTCCAACAGAGATTAGACCCGCTATCATATCTTGATTTACAACACGAAGCGCATAAGATACGGGATCACTAACATTGAGATCCGTATAAGGTATAATACCTGTTAATACAAGTGAAACTAGGATATACAATACAGAACATATAGCAAGAGATGAAATAATCCCTATAGGCAAATCGCGCTGTGGCTGTTTTACTTCTTCTGCAGCAGTCGATAACGCATCAAAACCTATGTAGGCAAAGAAGACAGTTGCCGCACCGTTTACAACACCTTGATAGCCAAAGGGTAGAAATGGAGTCCAGTTCTCTGGTTTAACATAGAAAAATCCAGTTACGATAAACAAAAGCACTACAGCTATTTTGATAACGACCATAATCGCATTAAAACGAGCAGTCTCTTTAGTTCCCTGTGTTAGTAAGTAGGAAATTAGTAAAATGATTATTACTGCTGGTAAATTAATAATGGAACCTGCTTCCGCATTATACGCCCCGGATAGTGCTGTAGGAATATGGATACCAAAGCCCTCTAAAAGTCCCTGCAAATAGCCTGACCATCCACTGCTTACTGCAGCTGCTGCAACGCCATACTCTAACACAAGGTCCCAACCCAAAATCCAAGCGAGTAATTCTCCAAAAGCTACATAACTATAAGCATAGGCACTTCCGGAGACCGGGATGGTCGATGCAAACTCTGAATAACAAAGGGCTGACAGCACGCAAGCAAACGCGGCTAACAGGAATGAAATGACAAGGCCAGGACCAGCGTGTTCTGCTGCCGCTACTCCTGTCATTACAAAAATACCAGTACCAATAATCGCTCCTACACCTAGCATGGTTAGATCCAGCGCACCAAGTGTTTTGTTCAACTTGGTTGCACCCGAGTTCGAAGGTGCGATTAGCGGTTTTTTGCGAAATAAATCCATTCTTACATTCTCTCCTGTCTAGTCTTGTTGTCAAATTGATTAGAGAATTTCTATTAAGTATGCCCAAAATGGGGTAATGCATTAAATAAGACCTGCTTGAAAACAATATCGTTAGCGATTATGATGGACAAGATTAAAAGCTAAAAATTTTAATTACTAAGGAGATGGAATCATGGCCCCCCCGAAACCCAATCGTGTCGTAGTCATTGGTACTGGAGCAGTTGGTACAACAACTGCCTATACATTACTGCTACGGAGACGTATGCCTGAGCTCGTACTTATTGACGTTAATCAAAAGAAAGCCCTTGGAGAAGCATTGGATATGAATCACGGCATGCCCTTTGTTGGTGGTGTGAAGCTATGGGCTGGTACATATGAAGATTGCCGGGAAGCGGATATCATCATTGTAACGGCCGGTGCATCACAAAAACCGGGTGAAACCCGGATAGATCTTCTCCGCAAAAACATTTCAATTTTCAAAGATATCGTTCAAAAAATCACCAAATATAATCAACATGCGATACTACTTATTGCTACTAATCCTGTAGATATTTTGTCATATGCCACTTTGAAAATAAGCGGTTTTGATCGCAGAAGAGTCATCGGTTCCGGAACGGTGCTGGATAGTGCACGTTTTCGCTACCTGATTGGACGCCACAAAGAAATTGATCCACGCAGTATTCATGGTCAGATTATCGGGGAACATGGAGACTCGGAACTTCCTGTTTGGAGTCTAGCGAATGTTGCCGGGATTGATCTCGGTTTTGACGAAGCAGAACAAGATGAAATATTCCAAGATACTAAGAATGCCGCTTATGAAATTATTGATGCCAAAGGCTCAACCTCTTACGCAATAGCATTAGCACTAGATCGTATTGTGGTATCCATTCTTCATAATGAAGGCTCTGTATTGAACGTATCTACTTTATTGAATAATTATAACGGAGTTTCGGATGTCTACCTTGGCACCCCTTGCGTCGTAGATCGGTCCGGTGTACGAGAAGTACTAGATCTTCCTTTAAATGAGACAGAACGAGCTCTATTCCAAAAATCTGCCGAGAAGCTTAAAGCTGAGATAGCTAAGCTAGAACTATAAGCAAATGAATACATGGGGCTCTCCCTGTTGTCATGATACATGGCCGGGGATAGCCCCTTTTTCATGAAAGATTTGCACTTAGAATTCTATCAAATCTGGACTTGCAATTTCGACATGGCTTCTTCCTTCTCACGGCTCGTGATATGCGTGTAAACCGTTGTTGTCTGAATGGAAGAGTGCCCCAGCAGCTCCTGAACCGTCCTCAGATCCGCACCTTTTCGTAGCAGCATGGTAGCGAAGGAATGTCGTAGCTTATGGCTGGAATAGGGTCGACGTTGTGCAGCAGGCACATCCCTTTGGAAACGATCGAAGGTGTCCGCAGCGATTTGCTGAATGCCACGTATGGACAGCCTGCGTCCTTTCTGTGAAATGAACATAGCTTCCTCTTTACTGCGCCAAGGATTTAATCGTTCTTCAATCGCCAGATCGAGAAAAGGTACCACATCCTCTGGAATCGGTACATTACGCCATTTACGTCCCTTACCGAACACTCGAAGGGAATGTCTTTCTACATTATAATCACTTAAATTAAGCGTGTGGACTTCCCCCACCCGAAGCCCCATATAGGACATGAGTAAAAAGACTGCTAAATTACGACCTTTGTATTTCCCATCTATAGAAGACAAAAATCGCCCCAGATCACCTTCATCTAAGTAGACCGGTTCGCGATTGATCTCAGTTTTAGATTTCTTAATCCCAGCTGCAGGATTGGTAAGAAGCAATTCCAGCTCAATTAATGCCTTAAAAAAACAGTTAATTGAGGCATGCTTCCGGTTACGGGTAGCATCACTTACTCCACGTTCACGCACTGACGTAAGAAAAGAAATAACATGTAGCTTCTTTACGGACTCTAGCTTTTTACCATTCAGACTTTCTAAAAACTGTTTTACATCCACTAAATAGGATTTCTGCGTATAGGGAGTGTAACCGGCATCCTTCATCCAGATTAAAAAAGCCTCAAGCCCCTCTTCGTAGTCTTCACTCCACTCATTCATGGCTTCGAGCCTCCCTTGATTTCGACAATCTATTGTACCATAGAATAGCTACAAGAATTAAACTTAGCTGCTCCATTTTTCAGCATGCTTTTGCACAGCTTTTAAAAACTCTGTTAGAACAGGAGATTTCCATTTCTTATGATGATAGGCAATTTGAGTAGCCACACGCTGCGATTCATCATTCCAACTCAGCCTAGCTAACTTCCCTTCCGCTAATTCGTTGCTCACTGTAATCATTGGAATAAAAGCAATGCCTAGACCCGCCATAACACATTGCTTGATCGCCTCAATACTCCAAAACTCTAACGTAGGGTCCGGAAATACCCCGTGTCTGTTTAAATGAAGTTCAAATAAAGTACGGTAGCTACAACCAGTTTCCGTATGCAATATCGTTTCTCCCTTAAGATGAACCGGTTCTACCACTGGAAGACTCAATAAGGGATGATCCGGCGGAGCGATCAGGGTCATTTGTTCATGCACCAGTGTTTCTATATTCAGATCTTTATCTTCCGTCTCTGGTTGCAGTAGGAAGGCCAAATCCAACTCACCGGATCGAACTAAATCCGTTAGCTCCCAGCAGGCCCCAGGCTTCAGAAGAATTTGGACCTTTGGATATTTCACGCGAAACTCCTTGATAATGCCTGGTAAACGAAAAGCAGCCAGGGATTCAGGTGCGCCAATTCGTAAAGACCCTGTTAGCTCACTCTCGGAGCGAAGAGCATCTTGCGCTAGAGAGTGCATTCTGGAGATCTCTTGAGCGAATGGGAGCAGACGGCGGCCTGCATCGGTTAGGATGATTTTTTTACTGATCCGATCAAATAAAGGCTGACCTATTTCAGTCTCTAATGCTTGGATCTGTGCGGTAATACTGGATTGTGCATAATCAAGCTTCTGTGCAGCGCGTGTGAAGCTACCCGTCTCCACTACGACTATAAAGGTAAAAAGATGACGTGATTCCATACATGCCCCCTGAATAATAGTTACCCATCGGAATTTCGAATGGATACTATTCAAAAAATCTGTTTTTCCAATGGATCTATTATCTGCTACTCTATAACAAAAGACAATGAAAGCAGGATTAAAAATCATGAAAGATTCAAGTTCAACCACTTTACGAAGAAACATCGGCATGCCGCAAGCCATAGCTCTTTATATCGGCGCTGTATTGGGCTCGGGAGTCTTAATCGTTCCCGGACTGGCTGCAGAAATGGCAGGTCCCGCTTCATTGCTGGCATGGGGATTTATGACGCTGTTGATTTTGCCAATGGCCTTATCGATGGGCCTGCTCTCTGCCAAATTTCCTAACGCAGGAGGCGTGTCCCACTTCGTCACCCTTGCTTTCGGACCTAAAGCCGGATCTTTAGTGGGCTGGTTCTTCCTAATGTCCGTTCCGATTGGTGCGCCTGTCGCTGCGCTGACCGGAGCTGGTTATATGACAGCCGCAATGGGCTGGGATGAACCTGCGAGAATTACTATCGCTGCGGTGATGTTGGCCATTGGGCTATTTACAAACTGGATTGGTATGCAAGTGGCGGGAAAGGTACAAATTGCTGTAGTGATTGCGATTGTAGCTGTGCTCGTCTTCTCGTTTGCTACTGCGCTTCCTCGAATGGAGGTTGAACACTTCACTCCCTTTGCCCCACACGGATGGATGAGCATTGGACAGGCTGCAGCAATCCTATTTTGGTGTTTTATTGGTTGGGAAGCTGTCTCACATCTCTCTGAGGAGTTCAAAGATCCACAACGTGCTGCAGTTAAAGGTGTGACCATCGCTGCTATTATTGTAGGTGTTCTATATTTCTTATCCGCTTTAGCAACGGTTGGCACACAAAGCTACCTTAAAGGTGGGTCGAGCACTTCACTTGTCTGGATCATCAGCCAGCCCCTTGGACGCTGGGGAGGATTTATCGCAGGACTTACAGGTCTCTTCATCTGTACCGCCACCATTATCGCTTATGCCGGTGCTGCCTCGCGTGTGGCTTATGCGTTATCACGTCAGGGCTATGCACCGCAATGGATGGGAAGACTATCCAAACCATATCATACCCCTATCGGTGGGATAGCTTTCCTGCTCCTTTGTTTTGTAACGGTCATGTCATTGTACAGCAGCGGATTGATATCTATCACTACTTTGATCCAGTTTCCAAATGCGACTTTTATCCTGACTTATATCGGAGGTTGTGCTGCGGGGATACGCCTACTTAAGGGAAGTAGATTAGGCGTAACGATTAGCTGGATCTCTTTTCTAGCTACCGCTGCTGTGTTTCCTTTTACAGGCTGGGCAATAGGCTATCCGTTACTTATTACTTTGATGTTTATTTTGATCTTCCGTATCAAACATAAACAAGCGGTTGCCGGAATAAGGGATTTAAAAAGTGGAATTCGTGAGGATCAACAAAAAGCATTGTAAGACTCATATCGTTTCAGCATTCGTTTAGATGGTTATGGAATGAAGAGGGTAAACTATACTATGACCAGACAAAGGAGACGATACATCATGCCAAATCAACCAAAGATCATTCTTGAGCCAGCAGCGCAGAAATTTGCCGATGATAATTCCAAGCCTCCGTTCCTTCCTGATCTTGGACCAGAAAAAGGCCGTGAAACGGTAGATACTGTACAATCCAGTGAGATATATAAACCTGAAGTCGAAATTGAAGATCTTATGGTGCCAGGAGGACCTAATGGTAATGTTTCCATAAGAATTGTTCGGCCTCCTAGCTCCTCTTCCGCGTCGTTGCCAGTGATCCTTTACATTCATGGTGCTGGCTGGGTGTTTGGTAATGCACATACCCATGACCGCTTGATCCGTGAATTAGCTGTCGGAGCGGAGGCTGCCATTGTTTTTCCAAATTACAGCCTCTCTCCAGAAGCTAAATATCCTACAGCAATTGAAGAAATCTATGCTGTTCTGAAATGGATCGCTGCACAGGGTAGTGAACATGCACTTGATGCTAGCAAGCTATCCATAGGCGGTGATAGTGTCGGTGGAAATATGGCAGCCGCCATTACGCTTATGGCTAAAGAACGCAGTGGCCCGAAGATAGGGAAACAACTTTTGTTCTATCCGGTAACGGATGCCTCCTTTGATACCGAATCTTATCATGAATTCGCCGAAGGATACTTCTTGCAGCGTGATGGAATGAAATGGTTCTGGGATCAATATACAACTGACCCTGAGGAGCGGAAGCAGATCACAGCTTCCCCGCTTCGAGCTAGTGTAGATCAGTTACGCGATCTACCTGAAGCACTAGTCATAACGGGTGAAGCAGATGTTCTACGTGATGAAGGTGAAGCTTATGCCGCCAAATTACGTGAAGCTGGAGTCACAGTCACGGCAGTTCGTCTTCAAGGGATCATACATGATTTCGTGATGCTTAATCCTTTAGCTGAAACCAATGCCAAAAAAGCCGCCATCAAGCTGGCGACTACATGGCTTCGCGAAGGTTTCTAAATAAATATGTTCGTTCACCAAATTAGAGAAAGCCTGCAAATGTGCAGGCTTTCTCTAATTATAAGTTTAATGCTATTTCTATAGCAGAATACCTTTGATGGCCCTCCTTTTCGTAGCTCGAAGCTCGCTTATTTGTGAAAAGTACTTTCTTATAGGACAGTACCTTATATTAGTTAACATAATAATGATTATGTTAACTAATATATTTTTATAAAATAAGTATCAACAAATATGCTAAATTACTCCTCATCTTCTGAAGCTATTTCTCGCTTGAACTCACTGGTTCGACTCTCCAGATGAACTGAGCCACCATTTCCAATCTGGAAGGTCGTCCCAGACCCAATCGATAAAATCCTAATATATTCAATGTTAATGCTTGATTCCTCAGAATCATTTAAAATCTCAACATCATCATTCACTTGGTTCGACCAGGTCGCAAGAGGGATGTCTAAGCGTAAAGCCTCTCTATTATTGCTATTAATCTCTTGTATGTTATATAGGTAATTTTCTTTACTGCCCACGAATTTGGACTGAATCCGCTCTACAGATCCACATAAGAAAATCGAACTGTCAGACAGATTATTAATGTATATATCTTGTATACGCGAGTTGTGCATTGTTAACTGCCTTTTTTGACTTGATCCGAAGTACTCGGAGTATATTCTATCACGCTGTCAAACGCCGAAGAACATTTAATCGTCTGTGTATCCCCTACTAAAAATACTGAAGAACCTGATATCGAAACCACTTTTACTGCGTTTACATTTATGTCTCTGTTAATCACAGTTACTTTCATGCGGCTCCCGCCTTCCAGTTATGTTTATTTCCAAATGCCGTTCTACCGCCGTAACAATATCTCGTTTGATTTGCTCAACAATAGAAGCACTTTCCTCTTCTGTGTATCCACGCCCTTCTCCTGCGGCCGGAAGCTGGCTTACATACTCGTTAATCCGGCCATCCATCTGATTCAGCAGATCCTGGGTTACCATTTGGATATACTGCTCATCAATACTTAAGTTCTGCTCTTTTTCTAAGCGTGAAAATTGAGAAGGAACTTCCTCTTGCACATACTTCAGAATCTCTGGACGAATTTTATCAGATAATGCAGTTGCAGTTGGTGTCACTCCCTCTTGCTCCCCAATAGGCTTACCATTGATCATTGCTTCATCCAGATTATTCCCCTCATTTGGTGTAATGCCTATATTTAGAGTGCCTTCCAGCTTCTCGATTTTCAATTGTTCAAAATGATAATTTATAGGACCTATACTTGCAATGTTATTGTTCTTTATGCTGACTACTTCACACTGTAAATCTTGGAGCTGTTTTTCTAGAAGTCGAATCTTTTCAGTTTGTATTCTTAATGCGTTAAAGACTTGCTGAACATAATACGGATGCATACAACCCCCTCCTATGGTTTATTGTATGCGAGGGATACGAGCCTAATTCTAGCGTGTATATAGTTCAGTTGGTGTAGGCAAGCAAACAAGCGGTGAATCACTTTTCGCTGATGATAAAGCAGGAGGAGAGTCTGGAACGTCAATAGACTGATAACTATGAGACAAGGCATTAATTCGGCCGGAAGTGCCGATCTGAAGAACCGATGAATTTGAGATTATACCAATTTTTAGATTATTGACCGAGATGCACTGATACACCGTAATATTCATGTAAACCCATCCTTAAGGAGGCGATACTTGATCCACCACATCTGAATCCATCGTGTTCGTACTGCTGGCTGCATTATTCGTAATGTTTGTACCTATGGAGTCACCTATGGAGAAGGAGTTGGCACCGGCATAGATTTTGGAGTTACTGCTCAAGATAACGGATGCCGTATTTCCTACTAAGACTGTGGAACTGGGGCCTACGCTGTTAATTTTAATGTTGCCGATGATTGAAACCACCAAACCACTCCTCCCTTCGGAATGATAACCTATTCTATGTAGATATCCGCCCAGATGTCACTGAATAAGTCATACGCCCATACAATGGATAAAAAAATGAAGGAGGTTCAGCATTCATGAGCCCCAATAAATCGAACCCTTTAGATTGGATGAACGAAGATCCCTTTTTTAAGAAAAAGTTATCCTTAAAGTCGCTTGAAGAGCAATGGAAGCTGGATCCAAGCCAGATCGATGGCTATGTTGAAAAAATAATCAGAGAAGCTACCGCGGCCACCTCTTCCTCATTGACGGACGAAACCTCAAGTCTGCAATTTGAGCATCTGGACACACATAATTATTTGATCACGAAAATTCGTATTCCAAGTGGAATTCACCCCGAAAGTATTTGGGCACAAATCAACCGAACACAAATCAAATTAAGCGGTCTCGGAAAAGATCATAGCGAGATCATCCCACTCCCCGTTCCAGTCAATCCGGATCAGAGCAGAGGCACTTATAAACAAGGCTCATTGCAATTCAGAATGCCGAAAATGTCAGTAGGAAAATTTAGAAATATCGACATCCGTTATTTATAAAAAAATCCTTAAAACCCCACCTTTTTGCTCGTCCAAGTGGCGATCTCTCCTCAAAAAAATGCCTTAAAACTAAAACAGCGTATAATTTAAGTTATGCGCTGTTTTTTTAGGGCGTTTTTTTGCCCTTTTTATCCTTAATTTTGTCTGCAATCACAAAGGAATTTATAAGCTTCATTCTCCGAACTTTAAGGTTCCCTCGCTCATAAGATAGGGTATCAATCGCAAAGGTGGGCTATTTATGTCCAAAAACAAGCGCGGCAAAGCACTCTGGCGTATGCCATCCCGAAGCAGAGGAACATGTCTGATCTGCGGCAGCACTCGTATTAAGCTTTTGTACATCGGAAAAGGAATTTCAGGCGAAAAAGTTAACGTATGTAAGAAATGCGAGGGTAAACAAGTAACTAACAGTAACTGAACAAAATTGTTCAGAGGGTTTCCAGTCATCATTTATTACAAGGCGAACGGATTACTAAAAAAGTGCAATCCTGTCATCGAACCTCGATGAAACTGAATCACACTTTGCTTAGTAATCCTCCACTTCAAAAACTATAGGAGTTCTATACGATACCGTCTTTCCTCACTCGATAAACTGAATCCGACAGATTCATAAAGATGCAATGCAGAATCATTATCTGTTAACACCATTAAATAGGCTTCTTCAAGTCCATGTGTTCTGAAATAGTTTAACGCTTGAGAAAGCATGTACCTAGCAATCCCAAATCTTCTCCACGGCTCTAGTACAAAAACATTTTCAATATACCCACTTTTCTCTTCCTGCCATACCATCAAGCTGCCTACAACCCTCTCCCCTTCTCGAACAACCATAGAGTTCCAAAGCGGATTTTGCTTAAACTGAGATAGCCGTTCTTTCCCGAGTGGGGTTTCTGGCCAAACCTCTGCTTCCAATTCTAAATAAAGATCTTCTTCTTGCGGCGTCTCTATCATCCAAGTTGCAAATTCAAATTCCTTTTTCAGTTCAGGTACGGTATAGGAATGATCAAGAGTATGATTCATTTTAAATAAGCTATTGTATTGACAGAAGCCCTTTTCTTTTTCAAAAAATTGCGTATTTGCGATCTCAGATGCGTTATTCCCGACACAGAGCGTCGTTTTGTACGCTGTTGATAAAGTTTCCTTCAATTCAAGTGCTCTCAGGAGGAGCGTTTGATACATGCTCTCTAATAAATCGTAGTCTTCTTCTCGTTCAGGTATTGTTTTCAAATTCAAATAGATCGAATGTCTGCTTTCCTTTGAACGCCCAGGTGGCACAATATTTATGATCTCTACTTGACCTTTGGCAACCATTTTTCCATTTTCAAAGGCGCAGTACACATTCTCCCAGTTTTCCTCATCACCAACCCACCAAAAAACAGCATTTCCCCGCGAAGTAACCGAGCTATATAACTCACCCAGTAATGACATGTCCCCTTGTTCAAAATGACGAATCGTTATTCCTTCTGATGAAAGAATCGTAGATTTTGTCAAAACAAAACCCCTTTTCAAATAAATTTATATTTATACATCAAGGTTAGCATACCTCTTCCAATTTCACTTGTTAATGAATAGTTATAATTAATTCTTATATACCGTAACATTTATCGAGTGAACCCTGTCTTACTTACATAGGGGGACTAAATGATGAAGAGACGATTTTTTATAGGCATTTCTATATTTTCAATGGGTATTGTAATAGCTTTAGGGATCGGTACGATATCAAATATCCTAACTCCATTTAAGAATTTCTTACTCACTGTAGATAATCAGTCGAATGATGAAATTAGCTCTATTGAAATAGGTTTAATCCATATGGATTCCAAGGAATTATTTACAGATCCCATCAAGAAAGGTGAAACAAAAAAGTTCAAACCTACACTGAGCTTAAGTGGTGAAGGTTCTATATACCTTAAATATACTGACGCAAAAGGACAATCCACCCAAGAAACGGTATGCGGTTATACAGAGTATCTATCTGGTTATTCAACTGTCACGATTACTAATGAGGGCACAACTGTTGTTCAGCAATGTAATTAAATCCTTTCTTCTAAGGGGCTGTCCCAAAAGCCATGAAACGGATGCTTAGGAGATCCCTTGTTTTTGGAGTCGGATAGACGGTTGCGCTCCATAAGGACGCTCCGCGAACGGTCCGTTGTTCCAATCGCTGTTGTGCCCAGATTTTTTTCAATTTTCCTTAGCGGATAAAATCCGGAAACAAAGGCGACCGCTATCGCTTTTCCACAATCAGTCCGTTCTCTCCGCTGTGTAGGCGGGAAATGGACTACAATATTTATAAAAACGCAAAAAAAACCTCTCTTTTGGTAAAATGGAGTTACCACACAACTATTTCAAAGAAGAGGTTTCTTTTGAACATTCAGTATACCAAGCTCAGGAAATCCTGCGAAGCGAGGAAGACTATGCTTTGTCCGTACGTCGAATGATAGAACTAGAGAGTATGTTTGGACAACTAAAGAACAATCGGAGCTTCCGGCGATTTCTGCTTCGCGGCATATGATCGAAGAAAATAAATTAGTAGACTGAGTAACGTCCCTTTAAATGGCTACCGGCAAACACATTCTTGTCGTCGGCATACCGATCGCGGCCCGTCCCGTTGCATCCGAAAGAACCATGAGCACGAGTTGCAGGCGCGCTGCTCAGCCGTTTGCTAATCGCCATGCCAGTCTACAACTTTATTTTTCGAGTCGACACATACCCTCTAAGCATGTCCACATATAACGAAAGATGGATTTAAATCTCTTTATAGCAAAAGAACGAGAAAAAATCCAATGTAACCTCACGTGAAAATAAGCCCACTACGCCTATTCGGGCATTGTGGGCTTCGCTGCTTAATCTTACTTGTAAATTGAAGTATCTAGCGGAATAATGAACCCGCCGTCAACAGCTTGTGTCACATTTATTGCGATGGTCTTTACTCCAGAAATATCTACCTCAATCGTCAAGAGATTACTATTAGGTGAAATCTTCTCTACTTTTTTAAGGAGCACATTCTTGTCATTATCCCTAATTTCAAGAGATTCCACTTCCTTGCCGACTGAAGCGAATTGTAGAACAAGCTTCTGATATTTGCCGTTAGGGCTGAGCGCGGTATATTTAATATTTGAATTAGGTGCGCTGTACAGAACTTCCTTATAATTTTTGCCGCCGTATTTGGTCAGTGCAGGGTCCTTGGTATACAGACTCGTGTTAAAATCCTCCTGCTTCACGGGAACGCCTGCCTGCTGTTCGCCAATAATTACCTCTTTGGCTGTCCCGTCATAATTCACCGGAACATCCAGAAGCTCAGAAACAGATCGTACCGGAAGATAAGTAGTTCCTTTATAAGTAATTGGAAGTACCGCTTTGCCATTGCCATCTTTGAGAGGGGTAATCTCCCCGTTCACTCTGATTTTTAAATCTCCGTTTAACAACGCTTTAATTTCTTGGAGCTGCGAGCTCGCTAAAGCACCTGTGCCCATGCCCACTAAAAGTATCATGGTACCGCATAAAGTCGTAACAACCTTCTTCTTCATTTCTGTTTTCCTCCTCTTGGGATTTCTTCAAATCCAGGTATTCCGCAAACAACGGTTATTTGAGAGATAATCTCTCAAAGATGACGCTACATGTGGGATAGTCTCTGTAGAGTTGAATATTTTACCATATTATATCACAAAGCCCAATGCTTCATTTCCAATTCTCCCTTCTTCCAAGCTACTGATTAACCCAGCCCTTTCTAAAAGCATATAACTCTTCTTCCGTGTATTATCATCAAAACACGAAAAAAGGCGCTCCCGGTAGTAGTCCAGAAGCGCCTACTTCATTCCCATAGCAGTACCAACTACTCGCCAAATCCGCGGGCTGACTCTTTCAATTTTTGAATTAACTGACTCACTCGTCCCTGGGATACACCGATTAGCTCGACCAACCTTCTTTGTGATGTAGCCGGTTACTCTTTTAAGACCTCAACTAGTCGGACGAGCGTATCCTTGCTACGGTTCTGTTTGAGAATATAATCTCACCCGGCTGTCCACCCCAATGCATCCAAAAGAATCAGGAGCTCGAGCTACAGCCTCGCTGCTCAGCCGTTTCCTATTCGCCATGCCAGTCTACAATTTTATTTTTCGAGTCTAATACTTTATTTTCTTTTGACAGCATGGAAAAAGTGACGCTTGAGGTCGGTTGACTTTCACTTGCTATGACCATAAACAAAGAGCAGTAATTCTCCAGTGACGGGAGAATTGCTGCTCTTTTGACCTTTTTGCGGATTAAAAATGGAGAGTGGGCTGTCACTTTAATCGTAGAAAACCTACTTTTTCACTTGGAAAGTATGTCGGGTCAAACCCTAAAAGATTTGACCGCGCAACACTTCAATCGTTATGCATTCCCCGAAAAATTTAATTGCCAGGTCACGCCAAATCTATCCGCTACCCAGCCAAATTTCGGACTAAACGGATAGCTTCCAAGAGGCATTAGGACCTGTCCACCTTGCGCTAATGATTCGTAGACCCGATCAATTTCAGCTTCACTCTCACAATTTACATATAAGGATATCGCTGGAGTAAAGGTAAACCCGTGCTGAACATAACTATCTATACACATAAATACTTGTCCATGCAAAGAAAAGGAAGCTTGCATTACACTCCCTTCAGGTCCTGCTTCGTTCGCTCCATATCGCTTAACGCTAATAACTTCAGAATCATCAAATAAGGTAGTATAGAAATTCATAGCTTCTTCTGCTTTCCCTTCGAACATAAGAAAAGTCATGATCTTTTGATTTGTTTCCTTCATAATTGTCCAGCTCCTAATTGTGATTTAAAGTAGATCAGTTCATATCATTAACACTTTCGTATACTTTCAAACGGCCATACACGGTTTCGAGAACCGGATACTCGCCTTGACCCTGAACAGCCATAGCCAGAAGTGCCCCATGCAGATGGTCCGCTTCTACAGGTAGTTGCTTATGCATATCCCGATGCATGGATGAAGTAAATTCAGGTAACACAGAAAGCATCTTTTGCATCGTGGAAGCTATATTTTCCGGTCCCACAGGCATTCCAGCATTTTGAGCCAAGCTAACAATCTCTTGAAGAAGCTGCTCATAGATTGCACGTGCTTTTGGGGAAGCAAAAATAGGCCCAACAGAGCTATCCATTAAAGTGGTAATCCCACTTAGACTAGCTACAAATATATATTTCTGCCACACTTCGCGCTGAATGTCAGAACTTAATGTCACAGTAAAACCAGCATGATCCAAATGACTCAGCAGCAACTGTGTTCGTTCTGACTCACCACCTGCCCATTCACCAAATAAAATACTATGGAACGAACTGCTTTGAAAGATAGTACCTGCTGAATCTAGAGTTGTTTCTATATAACAAAGACCACCCAGTACATGTTCTGGGCCAAAACGCTTCTGCAAAATGCTAAATTGATCATAACCATTGAGGAGCGGGAGGATCAGTGTATGTTCACCGACGTAGGGTTCAATGTCATTCATCACCTGAGGCAAATGGTATGCCTTGACCGCTATAATAATGCAGTCGAAGGGCTCTAATGCTTCCCTATTAGAAATCGTTCGTACAGAAGTCTGAAAATCCCCATGAACACTCTTTACAATCAAACCGTCCGCTTCTAACTGAATCTGTTTGGCATTTCGGACGAGAAAAGTAACATCTTCTCCTTTTTGAACTAGACGACCCCCGAAATATCCACCTATAGCTCCTGCACCCACGATAAGAAAACGCATAATAATTTCCCCTTCTTTTCCCTTAATTTAAACAAACAAAAAGACCTTTTAGCTATCTGCTAAACAGGTCCGAAAGGCAAAAAAAGAGTCAAGTATCGACCGTTCTTTTGTCTCGGTCCTTACGGATCTGAGCAAAATCCAACGAGTTCACCTCCATGGCTACAAGTTAATTACTATTCATTTATTAAAACCTATTAGAGCACCATTCGATGATTTATCGATACAGCCTCCTTGGAAAGTATAGCAAAAGAAAACATTCCTGTACAAGCATATTTAGGTAACTCTCCTTAGAGACTAGTAGTTTTGATCCACAGTTTTGAGATATCCAGAAATCCGAATGAACTGGTGTGAAGTCCAAACAAGCTTTGATTTAGCTGCGCTTTTTTATTCATATGACAACCATATAACACCCAATAGTTGTCCCTAAGCACACCTTCTGCCTGATCCAGCAACTTTATTCTTTCTTCCTTTGGGGATTGCGTGAAATCGGTAAGTACATCTGAGAATAACAAGATCTGTTCATCTCTCAGCAGAGAAAAAAGATAATTAAGTTTATTATTAAAGTAGTTAACCATTCCCCACTGCCAATCATCTTCAAGAACCTCTTCAGCAAGGAGGATTTCGGAGGTGTTCTTTATATCTGCTGAGTTAAACTCGTTGAATAAATACAGCTCAATATGCAGTCCTACTGAAGCAGCTCGTGCTTGAAGCCACAGGGCTTCTTCTCGCTCTTCTTTTTTATCTTTTGTGGCTAATCTTAAGGTCTCCCCCTGGTAGCCACTTGCCACTAGAAGCTCTCTCGCATGTTCCAGAGTAGGCTCAATAATACTTCTCTTACTGCTCTCCCAAGGTAAAAAGCTATCAGCAGGGGTACTACGGTTCCCTCCTAACTCCTTAATTAAGGCTTCTCGGCTGTAAAGGATTCGTATAGCCTGCCGGAATAGTTGGTGTTGATGAATTCCGTCTTTATGGAAATTGAACAAGAGATATCGGCATCCCAAGGCAGGGTAGTCAATACTGTGGTTACAGATGATATTAGGTAATAAACCTTCCTGAGCAGATTCAGGAAGTTCATACAATCGTTCATTTGAAGCTTGTTCTGGCAAATACCAGATTTCCACACGATCTAGTAGCGGGCGTATACCGTAATAATAGTCAAATGCCGCGAGGACTAGCACATCTTCATTAAGATCTAGTAAACGATAGGGCCCTGTTCCACTTACTTCATTTACAAGATCTACATCATGAGGAAGAATCGACATATGAATACAACTGAACATATGGAGAAAAAAGAGATTGGGACGAGATAACTCAAACCTGATCCTGTGATCTCCTTCGGGCTCTACTCGTTCTATATCTTTGTATAGGCTCAATGCTGGACTGTTCAAATCTATAAGGCGTTGAAATGTCTCTTTTACGTCTTTGGAGGTCATTATCCTGCCGTGATGGAATCGCACACCTTTACGGAGATAAAAAATATAACTTGTACAATCTTCATTGGCTTCCCACATATGAGCCAGACCAGGGAGAAAAGTATCACTTCCTGCATCATAGGTAACTAATGTGCTATATATTTGTCCGAGTAAATAGGATTCAAACGCGGTATATACATAAGCTGGATCCAGCACTTCCATATGCCGGTTTCGTGTAATTCGCAAGACATCCAATCCTGATGTCGACTCCGTTTCACTACGGAAGCCCATCTGCTTATTTAACACCATTAATAACCGTTCCTTTAATGTGTCGCTAACCTGACCACGACTTAATAACTCTATAGCTTCCTTAATCTTCCCTTTATTAATCAGTTCCTGAAAGTTGTCCTCAAGCACCTCTTCAATCGTTCGAAGAAAAGTTAGCTGCGAGATATTTCCACGTCCTCTTCCAGGCTGCCAGTGTATAAAACCCTGCTCTTCAAGTTTTCGCAGAATAAACTTTACGTTACGCGGAGTGCAGCATAGAATCGAAGCTAGTCTATCTATTGTCACAGGATTAGCTCCCCCTATATCTATTGAGGATGGGATGGCTATTGCTAAACATAAAAAATGATTACTAATATGGTCCACGATCGTTCACTCCTTTAAAGGTGAAACACTGTAAGTGATTCTTACACTTTTACTTCCCCCTTTTATCATTATAATTATACATATATCGTTAATGAATATGCAGTACTAAATTATAGCTATCAGATTAGGAGACCTTTTCAATTATGAACCAGCATCTTAGGCATATTCACCCACTAGCTTGGACTATCATCGTCGGTACGATGTTCGGACGTTTGGTAACTTCAATGAGCATTCCGTTCTTATCCATCTATTTAACCCAAGTCCTTGGAGCCACCCCCACACAAACGGGGATTACGGTAGCCGTCAGCTCTCTGGCGGGCGTAATGGCCAGCTTCTACGGAGGATATATCTCGGATATTGTAGGCCGCAAAATTGTCATGTTAATCTCCGTATTTGGCTGGGCGGCAGTATTCTTCGGATTCTCTGTTGCACAACATCTGTGGGTGTTCTTCCTGGTCAACACCCTGAACGGTTTATGCAGATCCGTGTTTGAGCCCACATCACGGGCACTTTTATCCGACATTACCCCTGCTGAAAGTAAGCTGCTTGTATTCAATCTTAGATACGCTGCGATTAACCTTGGTGTTGTCTTTGGTCCGATTATTGGAGTACAGCTCGGTTCTGCCGAATCAACGTTTCCTTTTATGATCGCTGGTGTTGTATATGTTGCATATGGACTTGTATTATTCGTCCAATTTAAATTGCATCGTTCAACCATGCAGAATCATACGCAAGCTGAACCACCACGTTTACTTGAAGCCTTGGCAACAACCGGTAGAGACCGTGTATTCTTGCCAGTTCTACTTGGTACAATTTTTTGTGTACTTGGATACGGACATTTTGGTTCAACTATGGCGCAATATTTAGCAATGAACAACCATTTCACAAATGGTGGGCAATTATTCTCCTATATGTTGTCACTCAATGCCATTACAGTGCTCGTGGTACAGTATCCTATCGTACGTACTGCAAGCAAATTCTCACCGATTGTTCCATTGATTCTCGGAAATATCTGCGTTGCTATTAGTCTTCTCTTAGTAGGTTTAGCTGAAGGTGTAGCCCTTCTAATGTTTAGTGTCGTAATATTTACGATAGGGGAAGTACTGCTCTTTACGATGATGGATATGTTAATTGATCGGATCGCGAAGCCAGAAATGAAGGGTACGTACTTTGGAACGATTGGCTTTAACAATTTGGGGAGTGTAATCGCGCCTATCTTCGGCGGAGTGCTGCTGGATCATTATGGAGCTCAGAATGGCCTTACGATCTTCCTGCCACTCGCTTTAACCACGGCTATAGGTCTTCCTTTTCTAATCGTAGCGCACAAGAGGCTTACTGCTAGAGAGAAGTTATCTCTTGGCGTAGACGCTAGCACATAAAAGGCTAAATTTTTTAAATCTAAAGGTTATTATGGGGCAATCCCAAATTAGTTAACATATTAATTATTATGTAAACTTATTGAATGAATAAAGCCTATTCACAAATGAGCGGGACCGTTTCATTGCAGAACATGCATTCGAAACGGTCCCTTTTTCACAAAAAATCATGCTAATTGTAAACCTCCTGTAGCAAATTCGCCTGTACTTTCACATATTGTCTCAGTTCCAAAGGTTCCACAATCTCGCCTTGTCCAAGTATTCCCCAAATATTCGTACATGCACTATCATAGCTATACATATTTACAGTAAGGGTTATTTGATCTCCTTCCTCTACTCTATTCATAATCTCCACCCCGTGTAGCGAGGCCTCTCTCCTCTTATCCGTTCTGATCAATACTGGGTAGATCTCTTCCTCTTTACAAGCTTGCTTGAATCCCCTCTCCTGCTGCTTCCAGTGCCTTTCTAATGAAAAGTCCTGAGGGATAGCATACTCTTCATCTATAAGCTGTATAGAGGCGATTCGCTCACATTTAAACGTGCGGATTTGTTCGATTTCTTCACAGTAGGCTATAAGATACCACTCTTCTTTTTTCACAACTAGACCATAGGGCTGTAATTTCCTGCTCGAGATGACTCCGTTAATCTTGTGGTACTCAATCTGTAGTTTCTGAGATCTCCAAACAGCAGTTCGAATCGATTCCAGACATGGAATCTCTAAGCGTTCTGTCCACCAAGGTGTATCATCAAAATAAAAACGTCTTTGTGCCTTCTGGATATCATTTTGATAGGAAGCGGGTAATGATTTTTCTAATTTCAAGAGGGTTGTCTTTAGCTTTAATCCGGAATCTGTATGTCCGCCAGTATGAATCCCCATTCCTGTTAAAAATAGATTGATTACATCTTCCCCATGAAGCTGATTTAGGTTAACAGTATACCCCTCCATCAAGGAGATGCCACCATTCGGTCCCGGCGTGGATAACAGTGGTATTCCTGCTTCAGCTAATACATCAATGTCTCTATAGATAGAACGTACGGAGGTTTCCAAGGCTTCAGCTAAGTCATTGGCCTTCATCTTCCCTCTTGATTCCACTAATAATAAAATTGCAATCAAACGATGCAAGCGCATGGGGAGCCTCCAAATCTTTCTTTTTTTATAGTATACATCATAATTCTTGCCAAGCTGTTGTCAACAATAGAAGGTTATGATTAGTTCATTACATTAAAGGAGCTGATACACATGAATATAGGCGTATTGGGAACTGGATTCGGAGCTTATCATGCGAAGTTATGGACGACAATGGAACGAGTAGACAAAGTAATTATCTTTGGTCGGAACGAAGCTAAGCTGCAGGAGCTAAAACAATCTTTAGGCGTTGAGATAACTACTAATATTGACGATATTATGCTTGATTCCACCATAAATGTGATTGATATCTGTTTGCCCTCTTTTTTACATAGGCAGTATGCAGTCGATGCGCTTAAGCATGGGAAACATGTATTATGTGAGACACCCGTTTGCTACAACTTAGAAGATGCTCTTGCGATGAAGGAAGCTGAACAACTGTATGATTCGCGAATTCTCGTCAACCAGTTTATTAAATTCGATCCTGCGTACAAATATCTTTGCGAAGCGAATCATAATGAGAAATACGGAAAACTCTTATCTCTTACCTTAAAAAGAGAGACACCTCCTTTGTGGGGTGACCTCGGTCTACACGCTATCGCTACAAATCTGATGATTCACGAATTGGATTTTGTGACCTGGATGCTGGGGTCTATGGAGCCGCACTCGGTTTGGGGATCCGATGGTGGTAAAAGTAATCAAGCCTTAGTCCGTGCAATTTTTCAGCAACCTCATGTATCCGCAGAGATCGTTGTTTCTTCACAAATGCCGGCTTCGTATCCTTTTACCGTAGGCTATGAGGCTTATTTTGAACAAGGCAAGCTTGTCTATCAAGAGAGTGACAACATGAATGGAGCTGTTGAAAGCTCATTAATTGAATATACCGCTGTAGGTAAACAAGATCTTTTGTTAGAACCAGCTAATCCCTATGAAAAAAGTTTGGAGTATGCACTCCAATGTCTAGTGGAGGGTAGTTCATCAATAATTGAGTTAGACCATGCGATACAAGCTATAGAACTAGGTATTTGCATTGAAAAAAAGCTTGTATAAATGGATCAAGGGATGTTATATCCTTTTTCATGGGTTTTGTTTGTGAGGTGAGGTGAATTGTTTATTGATGTGTAGTGTCTAGGGTGAGACAGTAGTGGATTTTGACTTTTCTATTGTGAATTATTCATATGATGAATTAGCGGAAAATAATAGCGATAAAATCAAAAATCAATACTTTTTATAAGCCCCCCTTCTCCTAACTAATGATAATTGGTATCTGAAATAATAATTAGTTAACATAATAATGATTATGTTAACTAATTTAGGAAATCGATTTTCCACACTCGTTCACCGCTTCTTTAGCGCAAGTGCAAACCGTTCTATCGTCTCTTTGGATAATCCATTTACACTCTTATTCTTCCCTTTTACCACTCGCAGAACCACTCGATCTAATGCAGTCATCTTCTCTTCGTAAATCTCATCACCGAACACTTCTTTTGTAATTGATTGGTTATACAGCTTCTCTGGAAATGAAGATTTCAATTCTTGTATGGCTTGCTCCCCCTTCGCTCCTGCACAAATAAACAATCCAACGCGCTTATTAGCTAGTTCATTTTGATATTTTGAAGTAAACTCCGTCATTTGTTTTTGTATTTTCCCAAAATAAATAGACCCACCTAAGATTACAGTATCGTACCGTTCTAATGTAGGCTCTTTAGCATGCATTAAATTAACTACTTCAGTCTCATCATCCAATTGATTTTTCAATAAATAGGCAGCTTTCTCCGTACATCCATATTTAGAAGTATAAATAATAATCGTCTTCATTCTGATTCTTCCCTCCACCCTCTGATCATCCTACTATGTTAAAGGCTCACGTATCTCCCTGGTTGCTATTGAAACCATAGAATCCAAATAACAAGATATCAGTGCTTCAACCTGATCTTCTGGCAAATCCTTTTCCACAATCAAACGCATAATTAATCCGAACGCAGCACTCCACATCACTTGAGCAGTGAGCTCTATCGAAGATTCCATATGTTGTTCTTTCGATTCGAACCTAGATAGACATTGACAGAGCATACCTATCGCTTTACGCTCCTGACCAGCTCCCTTGAATAGAACTGCTGTGTAACTAAGAACAGCCGGTGTATCATTTAGCATAACATTACGGTACTCAACACTTGTGGTAAGGGTCATCCTGATCCATTGCTCAAGCGATTGTCTCAAAAGCGTCTCTGGGGGCAGTTCATGCTCCACCTTCCGCTGTACGGACTGAAGCCCGGCAACCATATCTGTATATTTCTGTTGCAAATATCTCACCACAATTTCATCTTTACCCTGAAAGTAATGATAAATAATACCCGGAGAATACTCGATTTTCTCTGCAATTTTGCGAATAGAAAGCTTTTCAATCCCCTCCTCTGCAATCAACAAGGCCGCAGCCTCTAAAATTCTTTTCTTCATTTCCTCACGCTCACGCATTTGCCGTTGTTCTTTAGTCATCATGACGTCTCCTTATAATTTGAACATCGTTTAGTCATTGAACACTGTTAAATATATATAATTTATAACGTTCTTTTCTATATAGTAAGTCACAGGCAAACCACCCAACCCTTATTGTCAAATCCAAACATGAAAAATCCGCCAGTCCTTATAGACTGGCGGAACCAAACTTCATGATGTTAAAGGATTACAGACAAAGAGTTTTAGTGATGATAACCAACAGGATAAACAGAACCAGAATCGCTCCTGTGGAAGTAAATCCACCATATCCTCCTGCGAATTCGCCCATTTTAACTCCTCCTTTGTAATTGAGTACACCATAAGATATGCTAAATCCCACTCTGTGCTTGGGTGAAATGAACAAAAATAACCCAACAATCCTGTTAAGGCTGTTAGGTTATTCATTGTTAGTTTACATAATAATTATTATGTAAACTTTTTCCGCGTTTATCTTAATTATCGTGAGATAACCATTAATTTTTCATGACTACATCATCGCTGTTACCTTTACAATCATTAACCTTATTATTAGTTAATGTGTTGAAGTATTGACTCGGATTTCCTTGAGGCGGATTAAAACGCTCTTTAAATTCTCCATTTGTGTACTCTCCAATCACTCTATGCCAGAAACTACGGGCAGGCGTATTCGCACGTACCTGTGACACCTTCCAGTCGCCTGGATACATATCAAACAATTTATGCGCGGCCCAGGTCCCCACACCGCTCCGGCGATATTTTTGCATCACAAAAAACTCAGTCATGTAAAATTGCCCTTCGGGATCATACAACAACCGTTCTACCAAAGCAAATCCGGCAATATTCCCGTCTACTTTAAACAAATACGCAAATTTATTGTTGCCACTACTCCAAAATGATTCTAATCCCGGATAAGCTGGATATACTCCATCTTGATCTACATCAAGCTCCAGATAACGGGTGAAATCATATAAATAGTACTGCATTAGTTTGCTTATCGTCTGTTTCCGCTCTTTGGGAACCAGCTCCATTCCAAGTTCCATTTCGTGCACCTCTGCCATTTATGTTTACTACACATCATATAACTTAGTTACTTCAGGAGCAAGTTCATCACTAGTAAATAGCTTTGATCAAAGCCATGGGACAAGAAGAACCGGCTTTACCGTCCTTATTGGGACGGTTTCCGTTTCTGCGAGAAATATAAGGCATAAAGTATGGTGTGAAACTTATACTTTCTTATATTTGGACAAAACATGATAAGATAGAAAGAAGAAATGATATGCAAACTATGGAAAAGGTGAATCACATGAGCGTTCAAAAGAACGATGACCGTAAAAAACTGGATCTAAAGCTACCTCTCATGCCTTGGTTCGTTCAGCAGTTTATTGATTATAAGCGTCCTGATCTATCCCCATCCACCCTGCTGGAGTATATTCGGGACTATGAGTCCTTTTTTGGATGGCTGCGTGCAGAAGGCCTCTCACAGGCCAACTCCAATACAGAGATCACTCTGCTGGAATTAGAAACCCTGCATATGGATAGTATTGTTGGATACCGCCTACACCTCACTACCCGAGCTGAGGGAACCAATACACGAGTAACCGTGTCCCGTAAGCTGTCCGCATTACGCTCTTTATTTCATTATTTAAGTCAAATCGCTGAGGACGAGAACTTCTATCCATTGCTTAAGCGAAACATTATGGCTAAGGTTGAAGTTAAACGAACGCATAAACCTAAGGATACTGCTGCTAAATTAAAGGGCAAGATTCTAGAGGATGAGGAACTGCTGGAATTTGTGGGGTACATTTTCGAAGGATATGGACGAGATGTTGAAGGAAACAAGCAGGCCTATTACTCCTTTCAATTAAATCGTGAACGCGATGCTTGTATTGCCAGCTTAATTCTGAATTCTGGTCTTCGTGTATCCGAAGTAGTCAATCTAAACGTAGATGATCTGGATGTTAATAACAAGCTGATCTATGTCACCCGAAAAGGGAACAATGATGAAACCTTCAAAACCCCTGTTTATTTTCGAGAACAAGCTAAAGAGGATTTAGCTCTTTATTTAAGCCTACGTCAATCCCGTTATAAAACGCCGAAGAGGGAAAAAGCTTTATTTATCGCTTTGCCCAATGGACGGCAAGAAGGCAAACGCATGACCAAAAGAGCCATTCAAGAAATGATTATTAAATATGCAAAACGCTTTGGTAAGCCCTATCTAACGGTACATAAGCTTCGTCACTCTTTTGCAACAGACTATTATCTGCAAAACGATATTTATAAAACGAAAGAACAGCTCGGGCATGCTTCGACAGAAACAACCGAGATCTATGCTCATCTCACGGACAAAACGATGTCTGAGGCGATTGAACGCCGTTTGGATAGTTAATTTTTTGCGAAAAGCCGGCCATACCCTATCCGATTTTTATGGAAAAGGTGTGACCGGCTCTCTTTTTACATGGTTTAGAAAGACTGATCAGATTAGCATTATGTTGAAATATCGGCTTTTCTATTGTGAATTTTTCATATAATGAAATGTTGTAAATAATATCGTTGGCATATTAGATAATTAGCTATTTCCGTCCTATTGTTAATGTCAAAAAGCATTTTACCTTTATCCTATCCCCGTATTTCTCCCGGAAGCTTGATAATAGTCACTTTAGCACCCGCAGATAAGCCTCGTTCCCCTGGTGGAACAACAATCAGACAATCGCTATCCTTGATCGTGACCATCACGGAAGATTCGTCTATCGCTGCTGGAATGGCATAAAGGCTGCCTTCACGGATCTCTAATCGCGCTCTAACAAATCGGGTAAAGTCATTCACTCTGTTATAATCTGCACCGAGTGTGGCGCTCCATTCTGGTAAGAACGGCTGTGACGCACACTGCATTAATCTGATAACCGGACGTGCGAACAATTGAAAACCAACGAAACAAGCACCTGGATTACCTGATAGGGCTAGCAGCAGCTTACCACCTCTAACAGCAGCAGTGGTTACACTCCCCGGACGCATCGTCACTTTATTAAATAACATATCTCCACTCTGTTCACGAACCAAATCGCCCATAATATCATAATCTCCTACCGATACTCCACCCGTAGTGATTACAAAATCATAGGTTTTCAGCGCCATCTGTACTTTACTTCGAGCCAGCTCCAGATCATCCACAATAGATCCCAGCATCACGGGCTCCCCACCTGCCTCTTTGACTAAAGCTTCGAGCATGGGTGAGTTGCTGTTTCGAATTTTGCCAGGCTGTAGTGGTTCATGTACCTCTAGCAGCTCTGTGCCTGTCGCAAAGATAGCTACCTTAGGCCGACGATAGACTTTCACTGTATGTATGCCAAACGCTGCCAGAACAGCTATATCCCCGGCAGAGATTAATCGCCCCGCTGGCAGCACTAGTTCACCAGAGCTTAACTCCAGCCCCATCGGTGTGACATTAGACTTCGCTTCCTGCTTCTTTCGAATACCTACGTAAGTCTTTCCTTCCTCCTCACGTGTCTCCGTTACTTCTAGCATAACTACAGTATCTGCCCCTAACGGCACTTGTGCTCCAGTCATTATCCTTGCGGCTGTTCCCGAAGTTATATCTACCGATGCCACAGCGCCACATGGAATATTGTCCACCATTTCTAACCATACGACTTGTCCATTTACACAGTGACTTGTATCTGCTGCAATAATTGCATATCCATCCATGCTAGAACGGTTAAACGCGGGAAAAGAATGTGGCGCAATCACTTCCTCAGCCAAATAACGCCCACAGACCTCATTCAATGAGACCTCCTGTGACTCTAGCGGATTCGCAAATTTGATTATTTTGGCCTGTGCCTCTTTTACTTGAAGCGCTCTGCGCTGAAATTTATGATCCTTCATACCATGCCTCCGCTCTAAATCGTCCGTTTTTTGCAGTACAATAGGTACTATTTTAACATGAGCTATCCTGAAGTAAAATGAATGGTGGAAACGACATTAAATCCTTTACCGATTTCATCTACGTAATTACAAAAAAAAGATGCGATCTCAAGATCACATCTCTTACGATTCATGTCTAGGATGCTCTAATTACCTTCACATCACCAGGAATTACTTTCTCCCCTTCATACAGCATAAACCGTCCATGTTGCCATTCTACACGCAGAAGCCGAGAATCATCTGACTGATATTGCCATACATGCTGCTCTCCACCATTCATAAAAGGGGTTTGGCCTAGGGCAGCAACATATCCTTCATACTCTTCCTCCAGAAAAAATGTATAATCGTCCAGTTCAAGTGTTGTTGGAACCTCAGCAGGATTATCTAAGCGCCCATCAATAGGTTTATATAAACCATATTGCAGCTGTTCCCGCTCCTCAATATGCAAATAGGCAATTTGACTACCATCTCTTAATGTCAGCACTACCGCATTTCGTCCACGATTATGGGTCCTGCCGGTAACCTCGTAGGTAACGAGCGATACTTCACAGATGTCTCCAGGAGACAAATTAAGCATACTTTTCTGAACTTCCTGTGCCGCTGGTTTGGAGAAAAGATTACCTATACGTTTCCATATACTCAACTTGATCGTTCCCCCTACATAAATGCAGAAATAATTAAAGCTCCCGTAATTTGCAGTGAGCCTGATAATAAGCCGTACCCGATTTTGCCAAGCTGTGTACCATGATCCAGATCCAGACTCCCCCATTTAGCCAAGAGGAGACGGACCGTTCTTTCCAATATAAGCAAAAGAAAAAAAGATACAATCGAGATCAGCAAAGCATCTGGCAGGCTGTTAGAAGCAGCTATCGATGATGATAAAATGAACGCCTGTGCCAATAGCTTCATTACAAAACGTGTAGTAACTGCCATATTTCCAGCCTTTAACTCTTCTAAATCATTGTATCGAGTGAAGAGTGAATCTACGAACATCAGCACAAACAGCAACACCGCGCCGCTCACTGTCCACACGACCATGGACACCAGGATATGGAAATCCATTCTAATAGCCCCCGCTTATTCATTTTGCATGCTGTCATAAGCATAGATAAAGCGAAGAGGAAACGATATTCCTGTCTCCCCTTCGCCTGTGAACATCAGCCGTGAAACGGCTAAGATCAAATGTTATTGCTTCTCGTATTGTTTCATCAGAGCAGCCAATTCATCTTCTACTGCTTGATCTTTGTTCAACTTCTCGAACTCATCATCAAGTGATTTGTTGCCCGAGCTCATCTCGTTGCTAGCTTCGGCTTGAGCTTCTGCTTGCAGCATTTTTTCTTCCATACGTTTCAGGCCAGCAGATGCGGAATCAGAGCTGAAACCACTCATCGCTTTATTAATTTCGGTTTGAGCTTTAGCAGCATTATAACGAGCAACCAAGGTTTCCCGTTTGTTCTTCATTTGAGTGAGCTGCTTACGCATCTCGTCAAGTTTGCCGCGAAGATTATCCGCAGATGCTTTGTTCTGGTCGAAGCTAGCTTTGTATTCTACCAGTTTAGCTTCAGCAGCCTTCTTCTCTTCTAGAGCTCGGCGAGCAAGGTCAACATTACCAGCTTGAGCTGCAGCATGTGCCTGTTGCGTACGTTTGTTAACTAGTGCTTCCTGCTCTTCATATAGCTGCTTGAACTTCTTCTCAATAGCGATTTGAGCCGCTACAGCTTTTTCTGCATCTTCCAAATCTTCGGTCATATCACGAATGTATTGATCGGTCATCTTAATCGGGTCTTCTGCTTTGTCGATAATCGCATTCACGTTAGACATTGTTAAATCGCGCAATCTTTTAAATATAGACATGGTTTCATTCCTCCAAAAGATAATTTAAATACTCACTTGATATCTTTTACGCAGAATTGCCAATCCCGTTTCACATTTGTTGCGCTAAATATTGAATTACTTTATTATTTACGATCTCAACGACCTCTTTAATACCTTCTTTCGTGAGATCGTCGTAATGAATGCCCATAACCACAGTGACCGTCCTGTTTAAAGCCTCAGCTACCCTAATGGCAATATCTTCGCTTATCGTATGCTCTTTATGATGAGGAACGGCAGAGGTCTGCACTTCCACCCGCTCTCCATTTAAATACGCAGTACTTGCCGCTCCAATATGATGAACGCCCCCACTAATTACGAGTAAAAGATCACGTCCGACAGGCATCGCCGTCAGCTCAATATCCTCGGGGTTAATCTTGTTAGAAGTCAATAGTATCTCCTCACTACTCCACTTTATATAATGCCACGTATTTCATCCAAGGATTGAATATTCTCTTGAACCATGAATTGCTCAAGCTCTTCAACAAGCTGGCTACCTGCTCTCAAATTCATGAAATTGTAGGTTCCTACTTGGATTACCGAAGCACCTGCCATAATAAATTCAATAATATCAGTAGCTGTGGTGATGCCCCCCATTCCGATTACTGGAATAGATATGTTCTGTGCGACTTGATGCACCATGCGCAAAGCAACTGGCTTAATCGCTGGTCCGGACAGTCCGGCATACAAGTTATTAAATACACTACTTCTCCGTCGCACATCAATTTTCATCCCGGAAATGGTGTTGATCAGCGAGACAGTATCTGCTCCCTCTGCCTCACACATTTGCGCCATCTCAACGATATTCTCAGCACCTGGAGACAGCTTTACCGCAAGTGGTAGCCTAGTGGCACGTCTAACAGCTTGTACTACTTTTTGCGCTTCTGAAGTCTTGATTCCAAATGCAATTCCGCCCTCTTTTACATTTGGACAGGAAATATTCAACTCAATCATATCAACTGCTGGTTTACCTGCGCTTGATCGAAGATCTGCATCACGCTGGATCATTTCTGCTCCAAGTACGTAATCCTCAAGCGTCCCGCCCCCAAGATTCACCAAACGGGCTGTATCGAGTGTTTCCCAATAAGGGCATTCTTTTTCCAAGAACGCAGCTACACCGGGATTCTCCAATCCTACACTATTCAGCATGCCAGAGGCTGTCTCATAAACTCGAGTGCCAGGGTTACCTGCTTTTGGATGGAGGGTGAGCCCTTTCCCTGAGATTCCACCTAGCAAAGATACATCATACAGCTTTCCATATTCACGACCAAAGCCGAATGTTCCTGAAGCCATTACAATCGGATTCTTAAAATGAACGCCTGCAATAGTTGTACTCATCTTAGTCATGAAAAATCACCTCCTCAGAAAGGAACACGGGTCCGTCTGCACAGGCTTTTCGCTGACCATCACGACAAGAAACACTACAAACAAGACAGGCACCAATGCCGCAAGCCATTCGATTCTCTAGAGAGAGATAAACTTTTGTATTGCTACCCGCCTCTTCGGCCGCTACGCCTTTAAGCTGTGCAGCTTTAAGCATAGGATGTGGGCCGCAAACGAAAACATGATCATATTGACTAAAATCCACACGATCCAAAATAAATCCGCCTACATCTATTGTAAGCTCGGCTGCTAATGGACGAAAAGCTTCTGTCCGGTAAGCTTCCCGACTAAAACCTAGAAAGATATCACAACTAGGCAGCTGCTTTGCACAATAATATAGCGGCGCTATTCCAATTCCACCACCAATAAGTGCAACCTTGCCTTCGACCTGTGGGAATCCCGTACCAAAAGGCCCTTCAAGCTCCACTGAGTCACCAGGAGTCAACCGTGAAAATATCTCAGTGCCTTCCCCCACTACGTGATATAAAAATTCGACACTATCCTCTTTTACTTCATGTATACTTAACGGTCTGGAAAGGATCGGATAAGCATCCCATGCCCGTAACATGTAGAATTGACCCATTTCACCGCCGCTATTCGTTTCAACTTTAAGGTGGTACACTCCGTCAGTTAGCCGATCGTTACTTAAAACCATCCCCACGTTATCAAGCTCCTTCAAATTTTATCTTTATTAAGATTGCCTTAGAAGGAGTATAAAATCTGTGACAAACTTCACATTCAAAGCGCGCTATCCCTTTTTCCAGATCCCGCGTTCATAAGGTTTGGGTACATTACGTACGCTTCCAAGCGCCTCTTCCGCATGTAAAGCCCAATAGGGATCGCTCAACATCCCACGGCCAACGGCTATCAGCTCTGCCCGTTCTTCAGCGACGATGGACTGTGCCTCAGTAAAGGATTCAAGCCGCCCCACTGCAATTACAGGCACCTGTAATTCACTACGGATAAACTCTGCCAGATCCACTTGATAAGCAGGGCCTGCACCCGGCCCTCCATTTGAACCTATAGGACCTTCTCCTCCAGAAGAAACATGGAACAGATCCACTCCAGCATTCTTATACCGTCGGCAAATATCCAGAGCGTATGCAGCATCATATCCACCCTCTACATATTCCTTCGCAGATATTCTCATAATCAATGGCATGTCTACAGGAACCACTTCTCGGACTGCTTTAACTACCTGTTCTCCGAACAACGCAGGATCTTGTCCATATTCATCATCTCTGGTATTCGTCAACGGTGAATGAAACTGGTGAATTAAATAACCATGTGCACCATGAATTTCGACCGTATCAAATCCTGCCTCTATAGCTCTGCGCGCCCCTTCACGGAAGGCCTCAATTAATTCTGAAATTCCTTTTTTAGAAAGAGCCTGTGGCGTTTTGAAATTAGCATCAAAAGGAATTGCTGATGGAGCCACTGGCGGCTCTGCATCCACAGCTTTTCGTCCAGCATGTCCTAATTGAACAGCGATTTTTGATCCATACGCATGCACACCATCCGTGATTCTACGATAAGCTTCAATTTGCGAATCACTCCAGATTCCTGTATCTCGATTAGTGATTCTACCATCTGGATGTATGCCAGTCATTTCCACGATAATAAATCCTGTACCGCCAATAGCACGGCTTACATAATGAACATAATGCCAATCATTAGGGATGCCATCCTCTTTATCCACCGAATACTGGCACATAGGTGGCATGACAATACGATTCTTCAGCGATAACCCCTTCAATTCATACGGTGCAAACAAATCAGACATTCATGTCTCCATCCTTCCGTAATCTATAATTGACTCGGGAATTCCCCGTTCTATTAGTATACACGCATTGGTTCCTTCAAGAAATCTTAACCAATACTGTATTGTTATCAGCATAAATCTACCCATCTATGGAGATAACAATTAAGAATATGACGGTGATCAGGTAGTAAAGGAGGCAGATGGGGATGTATTTTCAACGGAGAGGTCAGAAACTGCTTGTAATATTAGGAACAATCTTAACTATGCTATTCCCAACCTATTCTTCAGAGGTTGCGTCAGCGCCTGTGCAGAGTCAGAAGACTCCGCAAGAACAAACACAAAGTGTACCCGCTTCAGACGAAGATACGGCAATTTCAGCAGGTAGCGCTGCTACAAATAGTTCGACGCTTAACAGCAATAAAAACACTAAAGGACTGACGTTAAGTCAGCTGTTACACAAATACCCAGAGACTTTTAAGACTAGTGGACCTCGGAATAAAGTCATAGCACTTACTTTTGATGATGTTCCTGATCCAAGATTTACCCCCCAATTGCTTAACATCCTGAAAAAATACAATGTCAAAGCAACCTTCTTTGTGGTGGGAAGCCGAGCAAAAAAACATCCAGCTTTGGTGAAAAGAATGATTAGAGAAGGACATGCGATTGGAAATCACTCGTATAACCACCCTCAGTTTGTGAAGCTTGCGATGAATGATTTTCGATCACAGATCATAAAGACCGAGGATATTATACAAACCTTGGCCGGATATAAACCACGACTAATTCGCCCACCCTATGGGGATATCAGTGAACAGCAGCTAAAATGGGCAAAAAGCCATGGCTACACGCTCGTGAATTGGAATGTGGACTCATTGGACTGGAAAGGACTTTCCAAAAACCAAGTCAGAAATAATATTCTAGCCCATATTGGAAGAGGAGCGATTATTCTTCAGCACGGTGGAGGCGGTCCAGGTAGTCATCTACAGGGAACGATTCAGGCTTTACCTGAAGTAATCACTATTATGCGCAAGCGGGGCTATACATTCGTTACCGTTCCTCAATTACTTCAAGTGTCCAAAAGTAAATAAATTACCCAAAAATATATATTTAATAATACGCAAAAAAACGGAGGCAGCCGATAAGGACTCCCTCCGTTTCCTGTGTAACCTTATTTTAGAACTTTTCATATCTCATAGGTATTCTCTCTATTTTTATCTATCTATTTAACAATGTATAATTGTACATATTGATAACCGAATGACGACACAAAGCTTTGGCTACCAGGGATAAAGATATCGATACGATTGCCTTTTATAGCACCGCCCACATCCGTTGCCGTTGCTAAGAATGCATCTTTAGGCAATCCATCATGTGAATGGCCTGTCACCAATACTTTGGTACCGAGAGGAATCACATTTGGATCAACAGCAATAGTTCCAAGCTTGAGAGGATTTCCGAAATAATCTACTGCACCCCATCCGCCGTTCTCACTGCTTGCAGAAGAATAAGCTGAAGCTTTGACTTGAATCGATTTGTCATAATTAAAGGACTTACCCCATGCTTCAACTGTTTTGGACTCTGAGTTTACATTCAGACTTGGTGTAATCACTGGTGATTTGTCAGTTGTAGTTACGGACTCAGCCTGCATCTTACTAGGGATAGTAATTTCAAGACCTTCGTAAATGTTAAGTGCTGCAACGTTTGGGTTTGCTTTCATTAATTCATTCACACCTACATTATATTGCTTGGATAAAGTATAAAAAGTGTTGCCATCCTTAGCGATATGAACGCTGTCTGCATGAGCTGGAACGGCATGCAGTAATGCACTGATTCCCATAATTGCAGCAAGTGTTTTAATTGTTCTAAATCTGTTCTTCATAATTGCCTCCTCATTAGATGGGCGTGAACGGTATCACTTCCGTATACGCTCGTGTACATTTTAAGTACTTATGTACAACCCGTGTGTGATTTCTTGATGTGTTGCAGTCTTTTGTAAAACTGACAGGACTTAATATATCACAATTTTGTAACCTGTGCTTATGTAATTGTTACCATTGTGAAAAATCAAGTTTCAATATTGTCATTTTTTCGGATTGTGGTTAACATATTTTTCATTATGTAAACTACATTAAAAGATACATGCACCATTTTTTTAAAATTATCATATAAAATTCCCGAAGATTTTACATAGCGTTAACATTTCATGCTTTATCCAATAGTAGAATGATAGAATATGATAAATAGAATAGATATAGACAACGAATCATATTTGGAGGTCCCATGAATACAGAAGAGAATAAAAATAACCAAAGCAGCCCAGCCACTGCTTACCTCAATAGAGATTTGAGCTGGATCGAATTTAACCGACGCGTGCTGAAAGAAGCTCAAGACCCTGATAATCCGCTAATGGAACGGGCTAGATTTCTGGCTATCGTCTCAAGCAATCTTGATGAATTCATAAGCGTTCGAGTGGCAGGAATTCAAGATCAAATCCGGGCAGGCTATACTAAAAAAGATTTCACTGGCTACACCCCTTCCGGGCTATACAAACGTCTCATCAAGCGAGTTACCAAAATTGTTGCCGACCAATACCGGATTTTCCGTGATATTTCACGGAGTTTGCATAAAGAAGGTATCGTTTTTGTTGATTATGAGGATCTCACTCATGCACAAGAACAGTCCATAGAACAATATTACCGGGATATCATTTATCCTGTACTTACGCCAATGGCTGTAGATCAGAGTCGACCGTTTCCACTCGTTCATAGCCAATTTATCTATTTAGCAGTAGTTCTTACTCGTAAGAATGGCCTTGAAGAAGAGCCTTTTTTTGCTATTCTGCAAATTCCATCTAATCTGCCAAGATGTATCCCGCTACCACACCGGTCTAACAGTAAGAAACGGCAGTTCGTATTTATAGAGGATGTCATCCGTCATCACATTCAAACTTTATTTAGTGGTTATGAGCCCGTTGCCGTTAGTGAATTTCGTTTGTCCCGCAACTCTGATCTCACGATCGACGAAGAAGGGGCCGAGGATCTTCTAGAAGAGATTGAAAAGGAGCTGCGCAAGCGTCGCCGCGGTGTTCCAGCAAGACTTGAAGTACAAAAAGGAATTCATCCATATGCCTTGGAACAGCTGCAAGCTGAGTTTGAAATTGAAGATTTCGTATTCGAAATTGAAGGTCCGCTAGATCTAAGTTTCCTTCGTAATTTCGCCGGCAGTATTAAGGGCTTTAGTTACTTAAACTATCCAAGCATTGAACCCGTCTACCCTGCTGAATTTGAAGAGAACGAGGATTTCTTCGAGGTATTACGTGAGCGAGATGTCCTGGTCTATCACCCTTACGAATCCTTTGATGCGATGACGGACTTTATCATTCAAGCCTCAGAGGACGAACAAGTGATGGCCATTAAGATGACTTTATACCGCGTGAGCGGAAACTCTCCTCTGATCACTGCACTCGCTAATGCTGCTGAATCCGGAAAACAGGTAACAGTCGTTGTTGAGTTAAAAGCCAGATTTGATGAGGAACGTAACATTGCTTGGGCCCGCCAACTTGAAAAATCCGGATGTCATGTCGTTTATGGTCTTGTTGGTCTAAAAACGCATGCCAAAGTTACCTTGATTGTCCGTCAGGAAGGCCATGAATTACGTCGTTACGTGCATGTAGGCACAGGAAACTACAATGACAGTACAGCCAAAGTCTATACGGATCTCAGTCTATTTACTGCTCAAAGCGATATCGGACTTGATGCTTCCGAGCTGTTTAATCAAATGACTGGCTATTCCGCTGATTTTGACTGGAATTCCTTCATTGTAGCTCCAACGGACATGAGCCTTTCCTTACAAAAGCTGATGAAGCGTGAAGCGGAGCATGCTGCAGCTGGAAGACCTGCACGTATCATTGCCAAAATGAACTCACTCTCTAATCAACAAGTCATCGACGATTTATATGGTGCCGCACAGGCCGGTGTATCTATCGATTTAATCGTTCGGGGGGTTTGTTGTCTTCGTCCGGGGATTGAAGGCTTGAGCGAAAACATTACGGTTCGCAGTATTGTCGATCGCTTTCTGGAGCATTCAAGAATTTACTATTTTGAAAATGGCGGGAAGCCTGAGGTGTATTTATCTAGTGCAGACTGGATGACTAGAAACCTAACCCGACGGATCGAGCTGATGTGTCCGGTAAGAGACAGCAATATTCGTAAACAAATCGTTAAGATTCTTGAACTATCCCTTAAAGATAATGTGAAGGCCAGCTTCTTACAGCCTAATGGGTATTACGAGCAGCCAGAC
>Ga0153923_100061_pt1 | contig 60016 bp, 53 predicted proteins | sample TSNJ007MetaG_FD_104682 | JGI IMG/M metagenome (GOLD analysis project Ga0153923, IMG submission 104682) | Attine ant fungus gardens microbial communities from New Jersey, USA - TSNJ007 MetaG | ecosystem: Host-associated > Fungi > Mycelium > Unclassified | place: USA: New Jersey, Brendon T. Byrne...
CGATACCCAGCCAGCGCAGGGCGTCGAAGATCTGCTGTTCCGACTCGGGGGTCGAACGCAACTGATCGGCGTCTTCGATGCGCAGGATGAACTCACCGCCATGCTGCTTGGCAAAGCAGTAGTTGAACAATGCGATGTAAGCGGTACCTACGTGGGGGTCCCCGGTAGGCGATGGCGCGATGCGAGTGCGGACGGTGGTCATGGCATGTCTCGAAAAGAATGAAAAGCAAAACAATCAAGCGGCGAATGGTAACAGGCGACACCCGCCCCGCTCCAGCGGGCAGGGCATTTAAGCCAAGTTTGCGGCTGGAACGCCCATAGACCGTGGAGACGGGCCGAATATCAGCCATTGGCATTTACCGTTTATCGGCGGTATGCCAGATTCAGCCGCAGATAACTTTCCTTACAATTCCTCGACTACAGTTTGCCCATGCCTGCCCAACTCAAGCGTCGCCTGTTTATTTTCCTGCTCCTGGTTCTGTTGATTGCCGGGGTCTTCTTCGCCCACTGGTTTTTCAAGGGCCGTTTTTATGAAAGCACCGATAACGCCTATGTTCAGGGCGAGATCACCCGCGTCTCCAGCCAGTTGAGCGCACGCATCGACGAAGTGTTGGTGCAGGACAACCAGCACGTGGAAAAAGGCCAGTTGCTGGTGCGCCTTGAACCCAATGATTTCCGTCTGGCCGTGGATCGCGCCAATGCCGCCCTCGCCACCCGCGAAGCCGAGCGTTTGCAGGCACAAAGCAAATTGACCCAACAATCGAGCCTGATCGCCGCCAGCGACGCCCAAGTGGCGACCACCCAGGCCACGCTTGGCCGCTCGCAGATGGATTTATCGCGTGCTGAAACCCTGCGCAAACCCGGTTACGTTTCCGAGGAACGGGTGACCACCCTCTCCGCTGATGCCCATATCGCCCGCTCGCAAGTGGCCAAGGCCCAAGCCGATGCACAGAGCCAGCGCCAGCAGGTCAATGCACTGACGGCCGAGATCAAACGCCTCGACGCGCAGATCGCCAACGCCCGCGCCGATCTGGCGCAAGCCGAGCTCAACCTGACCCGCAGCGAAATCCACGCACCGATCAGCGGCATGGTCGGCCAGCGTGCCGCACGCAATGGCCAAGTGGTGCAGGCCGGCGCGTATCTGCTATCGATCGTCCCGGACGAAGACATCTGGGTGCAGGCCAACTTCAAGGAAACCCAGATCGGCCACATGCAGCCTGGACAAAAAGCCGAGCTGACCTTCGATGCCTACAGCGACACGCCGATCGAAGCGCGGGTCGACAGCCTGTTCGCCGCCTCGGGCGCACAGTTCAGCCTGCTGCCGCCGGACAACGCCACCGGCAACTTCACCAAAGTCGTGCAGCGGATTCCGGTGAAGCTGACCTTCAAGGCCGACAACCCGCTGCACGGCAAGATCCGCCCGGGCATGTCGGTCACCGCCACCGTGAACATCAAAGACACCCCAGACAATGGCCGGTGATTCGCTGATCCGCCCGGTCGGCGAACCGACCCGGCGGGACTGGATCGCGGTGATGAGCGTGATGCTCGGCGCCTTCATGGCGGTGCTCGATATCCAGATTACCAACTCTTCACTCAAGGACATTCAGGGCGCGCTGTCGGCGACGCTGGAGGAAGGTTCGTGGATTTCCACCTCCTATCTGGTCGCGGAAATCATCATGATCCCGCTGACCGCGTGGCTGGTGCAGTTGCTCTCGGCACGGCGCCTGGCGGTTTGGGTGTCCCTGGGTTTTCTGATTTCATCCTTGCTGTGTTCGATGGCCTGGAGCCTCGAAAGCATGATCGTGTTTCGTGCCATGCAAGGCTTCACCGGCGGCGCGCTGATCCCGCTGGCGTTCACCCTGACCCTGATCAAACTCCCCGAACACCATCGCGCCAAGGGCATGGCGATGTTCGCCATGACCGCGACCTTCGCCCCGTCCATCGGCCCGACCCTCGGCGGCTGGCTCACGGAGAACTGGGGCTGGGAATACATCTTCTACATCAACATTCCGCCGGGGCTGATCATGATCGCCGGGCTGATGTACGGGCTGGAGAAGAAGGAAGCGCACTGGGAACTGCTGAAAAGCACCGACTACACCGGGATTCTCACGCTGGGTGTCGGCCTCGGTTGCCTGCAGGTGTTTCTTGAAGTAGGCCATCGCAAGGACTGGCTCGAATCGAACCTGATCGTGACCTTGGGCAGCATTGCCCTGCTCAGCCTGATCACCTTCGTCATCGTGCAGATTTCCAAACCCAACCCGCTGATCAATCTCGGCATCCTGCGCAATCGCAACTTCGGTTTGTCGAGCATTTCCAGCCTCGGCATGGGCGTCGGGCTGTATGGCTCGATTTATCTGCTGCCGCTGTACCTGGCGCAGATCCAGAACTACAACGCCCTGCAGATCGGCGAAGTGATCATGTGGATGGGCGTGCCGCAGCTGTTCCTGATTCCGCTGGTGCCGAAGCTGATGAAATTCGTCTCGCCGAAGTGGCTGTGCACCTTGGGCTTTGGGCTATTCGGGCTGGCGAGTTTTTCGTCGGGGGTGCTCAACCCGGATTTCGCCGGGCCGCAGTTCAATCAGATCCAGATCATCCGGGCGCTGGGTCAGCCGCTGATCATGGTGACCATTTCGCTGATCGCCACCGCATACATCCTGCCGCAGGACGCGGGGTCGGCGTCGAGCCTGTTCAACATCCTGCGCAACCTCGGCGGCGCAATCGGCATCGCCCTGCTCGCCACGCTATTGGATGCACGGACCAAGACTTACTTCGATTATTTGCGTGAAGCGGTGGTGCCGACCAATCCGCAGGTAGCCGAGCGGCTGGCGTCGATGACCGACAGGTTTGGCAGTGACACGGCGGCACTCGGCAAGTTGAGTGAGATCGTGCATCAGCAGGCGCTGATCATGGCCTACAACGATGCGTTTCACTTTGTCGGGATTGCGTTGGGGATCAGCATGCTGGCGATCTTGTTGACCAAAAAATTACCGCAGGGGCTGAAGGCTGGGGAGTCTCACTGATTTTGTGGTGTCTGTACCGGCCCCATCGCTGGCAAGCCAGCTCCCACAGGTTTCTATGGTGCTCACAAATTTTGTGTACGCCATCAATCTCTGTGGGAGCTGGCTTGCCAGCGATGGGGCCCGGCCGGGCGATAAAAATCAAACCGCCAAAAGCCGCTCACGCAACTTGGCAATCTCATCGCGCATCTGCGCCGCGGCCTCAAATTCCAGATCCCGCGCCAGCTGATACATCTTCTCTTCCAGCGCCCGGATTCGTTTGGTGATTTCGCTTGGCGAACGCAGTTCGGCTTCGTACTTGGCGTTTTCTTCGGCGGCCTTGGCCATGCCCTTGCGCTTCTTGCTGCGCGAACCGGGCACGGTGGCGCCCTCCATGATGTCGGCGACGTCCTTGAACACGCCCTTCGGGGTGATGCCGTTTTCCAGGTTGAAGGCGATCTGCTTGTCGCGACGACGCTCGGTTTCGCCAATCGCCCGCTCCATCGAGCCGGTGATGCGGTCGGCGTAGAGAATCGCCCGCCCATTGAGGTTCCGCGCGGCCCGGCCGATGGTCTGGATCAGCGAGCGCTCGGAACGCAAGAAGCCTTCCTTGTCGGCATCGAGAATCGCCACCAGCGACACTTCCGGCATGTCCAGACCTTCACGCAGCAGGTTGATCCCCACCAGCACATCGAAGGTGCCCAGACGCAGGTCGCGGATGATCTCGACCCGTTCGACGGTGTCGATGTCCGAGTGCAAGTAACGCACGCGCACGCCGTGGTCGGCGAGGTAATCGGTGAGGTCTTCGGCCATGCGCTTGGTCAACGTGGTGACCAGCACCCGCTCCTCGACCGCCACCCGTTTGGTGATTTCCGAGAGCAAGTCGTCAACCTGGGTCAGCGCCGGACGCACCTCGACTTGCGGGTCGACCAGACCGGTCGGACGCACCACTTGCTCGACCACGCGCCCGGCGTGCTCGGCCTCGTAATTGCCCGGCGTTGCCGAGACAAAAATGGTCTGCGGGCTGACCCCTTCCCACTCGTCAAAGCGCATCGGCCGGTTGTCCAGCGCCGACGGCAGGCGGAAGCCGTATTCGACCAGGGTTTCTTTACGCGAACGGTCGCCCTTATACATCGCGCCGACTTGCGGCACGCTGACGTGAGATTCGTCGATCACCAGCAAGGCGTCGGCTGGCAGATAGTCGTACAGCGTCGGCGGCGCAGCACCGGCCGGACGTCCGGACAGGTAGCGCGAGTAGTTTTCGATGCCGTTGCAGTAACCCAGTTCGAGGATCATTTCCAGGTCGAAACGGGTGCGCTGCTCCAGACGTTGGGCTTCCACCAGTTTGTTGCTGCTGCGCAGGTATTCGAGGCGCTCCTGCAATTCGACCTTGATTCCTTCGATGGCGTCGAGCAGGGTCTCGCGCGGCGTCACGTAGTGGCTCTTCGGGTAGAAGGTGAAGCGCGGCATCTTGCGGATGACTTCGCCGGTCAGCGGGTCGAACGCGGAAATGCTCTCGACCTCATCATCGAACAGCTCGATGCGGATCGCTTCCAGATCGGATTCCGCCGGATAGATGTCGATCACGTCGCCGCGCACGCGGAACGTCGCCCGGGCAAAATCCATGTCGTTGCGGGTGTATTGCAGGTCGGCCAGACGCCGCAGCAAGGCGCGCTGATCGAGTTTGTCGCCGCGATCGACGTGCAGCACCATCTTCAAATAGGTTTCCGGGCTACCGAGACCGTAGATGCACGACACCGTGGTGACGATGATCGCGTCCTTGCGTTCGAGCAACGCCTTGGTTGCGGACAGGCGCATCTGTTCGATGTGGTCGTTGATCGACGCGTCCTTCTCGATGAAGGTGTCGGACGACGGCACATAGGCTTCGGGCTGGTAGTAGTCGTAGTAGGAAACGAAATACTCGACCGCGTTGTTCGGGAAGAACGCCTTGAACTCGCCATACAGCTGCGCGGCGAGGGTCTTGTTCGGCGCCAGCACCAGCGTCGGGCGCTGTACCTGCGAGATGACATTGGCAATGCTGAAGGTCTTGCCCGAGCCGGTCACACCGAGCAACGTCTGGTGCGCCAGCCCGGCTTCGATACCCTCGACCAATTGGCGGATCGCTTCTGGCTGATCGCCGGCGGGCTCGAAGCGGGTGACTAGCTGGAATTCGGACATACACACCTCTGGGATCGCGGCTCGCGCAGAAAACAGCCGAGCCGCGGGGATGACCGCAAACGACCGTTGTCGCCCAAGGAAAAACGAAGATTGTGCTCAATGTGGAGCCGATTGCCTCGCCTTTCAAGGCAAACGTCCTACATCCGGTAAAGTCTCTGACAGAGTCAATCGACTAACGGTCAAGAAATAATCGGAAAAACTTGCCTGAAAAGCTGAATCGCCTGTCGCCATTGCTCGGTGATGGCCTCTATACTAGCTCCCCGTTTGTGCACCGCTCTAGTGCATTCGGCTGGAGCGCGACACGTCCCTCCACTCTCCATTCAGAGCCGCCGTAATAATGAGCCTGTTCTCCGCTGTCGAAATGGCACCCCGCGATCCAATCCTGGGCCTCAACGAAGCATTCAACGCCGATACCCGGACCACCAAGGTCAACCTGGGTGTAGGTGTTTACTGCAACGAAGAGGGGCGAATTCCCCTGCTGCGCGCGGTGATCGAAGCCGAAACCATTCGCGCTGCTCAGCACGCTTCCCGTGGCTACCTGCCGATCGACGGCATCGCGGCCTACGACCAGGCGGTGCAAAAGCTGCTGTTCGGTAACGACTCGCCGCTGATCGCTGCCGGTCGCATCGTCACCACTCAGGCCGTCGGCGGTACCGGCGCACTGAAAATCGGTGCCGACTTCCTCAAGCAACTGCTGCCGAACGCCGTCGTGGCAATCAGCGACCCGAGCTGGGAAAACCACCGCGCGCTGTTCGAAACCGCCGGTTTCCCGGTGCAAAACTACCGTTACTACGACGCCGCCACCCACGACGTGAACCGTGCCGGCATGCTCGACGACCTCAATGCCCTGCCAAACGGCTCGATCGTTGTGCTGCACGCCTGCTGCCACAACCCGACCGGCGTCGACCTGACCCCGGCCGACTGGAAAAACGTGCTGGACGTGGTCAAGGCCAAAGGTCACGTGCCGTTCCTCGACATGGCTTACCAGGGTTTCGGCGACGGCATCGACGAAGACGCCGCAGCCGTGCGTCTGTTCGCTGAATCGGGCCTGACTTTCTTCGTTTCGAGCTCGTTCTCCAAGTCGTTCTCACTGTACGGCGAGCGCGTGGGCGCCCTGTCGATCGTCAGCGAATCGAAAGAAGAAAGTGCGCGCGTGCTGTCGCAGGTCAAGCGTGTGATCCGCACCAACTACTCCAACCCGCCGACCCACGGTGCAAGCATCGTCGCCGCTGTCCTGAACAGCCCGGAACTGCGCGCCCAGTGGGAAGCCGAACTGGCAGAAATGCGCCTGCGCATTCGCGGCATGCGCGAGCAGATGGTGGACCTGCTGGCCGAAAAAGCCCCGCAGCGTGACTTCAGCTTCGTCGGTCGTCAGCGCGGCATGTTCTCCTACTCCGGCCTGACCACCGAACAGGTGCACCGCCTGCGCAACGAGTTCGGCATTTACGCCCTGGACACCGGCCGCATCTGCGTGGCTGCGCTGAACCAGAGCAACATCAAAGCGGTAACGGATGCGATCGTTCAGGTCATCTGATTTCGCCTGGCAATGAAAAACGGGAAGCCTTGGGGCTTCCCGTTTTTTATTTGTCCCGGAATGATGTCCACACCCTCTAGACTGCACACAAATCAACCTGTAGGAGTGAGCCTGCTCGCAATAGCGGTGGGTCAAGCAATGATGCTTCGGCTGACAAGACGCTATCGCGAGCAGGCGAAGGCCTACAGAGTTTTGTGTTTATCCAAGAATTCTGTGAGAACCCAAATGAAAAACGACAACCTGCGCGCCGACCGTGACGACCTGGATGATTTCATCCCGCGCACTACGGCCAAACGCGAGAAAAACCTGGTGCTGCAAGTGGCCGCCGGGGTGTTTTTCGGCGGTCTCGCCCTGTGGCTGGTGCAACTGGCGGTCACCGCAGCGTACGCCAAATTGCTGCTCGGAACGATTACCTTCGGCAGTTAAGCCAGTTCGCTCGCGCGCTGACTGGCCGCATCGTCATACGCGACGTAGAGCGATTCGGCGATCTGGCTTTTGATCGCCTTGGTGCTTTCAAGGCCGAGCACGAAACCTTCGGCTTTACCGCCAGCGCGATTGAGTTCCTCAGCCGTGCCGGCCTGAGTGATTGCGTCGAAGAGTTTCTCGGCGTGGGGTCCAACGCCCTTGGGCAGACTGATTTGCGCGATGCTCATGCGAGCACCTCGTTGTTGCGGATTGCAGGCTTCATGGCGCGTACCTTTTCGGCGAATGGCCGGCAGCGCGTGTGACCACTTCCGGGCAGCCATGGTAGACCTGTGAGGCGGTTCTGGTAATCGCCAATCGCTGACAAATCACCGTCCGTCCTGCTGACAGCAGAAATTTTACACCCGACGCTTGACTTCTCTTTTTGAATCAGTAACATACGCACCAATTCCGCAATAGCTCAGTTGGTAGAGCAAATGACTGTTAATCATTGGGTCCCTGGTTCGAGTCCAGGTTGTGGAGCCAAATAGCAAAGCCCCTGAATTGAAAGATTCAGGGGCTTTTTTGTGGGCGTTCGAAAAGTCAAAAGATCAAAAGATCAAAGGATCGCAGCCTTCGGCAGCTCCTACATTTGGAATGCGTTCCCCTGTAGGAGCTGCCGAAGGCTGCGATCTTTTGATCTTCAAATAAAAAGGCCGAACTGTAGTTCGGCCTTTTTCATCCAGTCAGCGATCAAACGTGTTCGCTGCTCTTCACCTGGGGCTTAGGTGCACCATGCCCATGATCGTGCTCATCAGGCTCGATCACCGGCACTTCCTTGCCATCGCAATCATGCAGCTTGCCGTCACTGAAGTAATCGCCTTCACGCAGCGCCGCCAGATCGCGATAACGCAGGGTGCGCTCTTCTGCAGCGGCAAACACCGACTGCTGGTCCGAGTTGCCGGCAGTGAAGTGGTTGAAGGTCAGGTTCAGCACAATCGCCATGATCGCCGACGAGCTGATGCCCGAGTGGAAAATGGTCGCGAACCAGCTCGGGAAATGATCGTAGAAGTTCGGCGCGGCAATCGGGATCATGCCGAAGCCGATCGAGGTTGCAACGATGATCAGGTTGACGTTATTGCGGTAATCGACCTTCGACAGCGTGCGAATCCCGCTCGCCGCCACCGTACCGAACAGCACGATACCGGCGCCGCCCAGCACCGAGGTCGGCACCGCAGCGATCACCCGGCCCATGAATGGCAGCAAGCCGAGAATCACCAGGAAAATACCGCCGGTGGCCACCACATAACGGCTCTTGATCCCGGTCACCGCCACCAGCCCGACGTTCTGCGCGAAGGCGCTCTGAGTGAACGAACCGAAGATCGGCGCAAACATGCTCGACAGCATGTCGGCGCGCAGACCGTTGCCCAGACGTTTGGAATCGACTTTGGTGCCGATGATTTCACCGACCGCCAGAATGTCCGCCGAGGTTTCCACCAACGTCACCATGACCACGATGCACATCGACAGAATCGCGGCGAAGTGGAAGGTCGGCATGCCGAAGTGGAACGGCGTCGGGAAGCCGAACATCGGCCCTTGAGCGACACCAGAGAAATCCGCCATGCCGAGGAACACCGCCAGAATCGTGCCGATCACCATGGCCAACAGGATCGACAGGCGCGAGATGGTCGAGCTGCCGACCTTGCTCAGCAGCAGCACCAGCACCAGCGTCACCGCCGCCAGACCGATGTTCTGCATGCTGCCGAAGTCCGGCGCGTGGCTGTTGCCGCCCATGGCCCAGCGTGCGGCCACCGGCATCAGCGTCAGGCCGATGGTGGTGATCACGATGCCGGTCACCAGCGGCGGGAAGAACTTGGTGATTCGCGAGAACACCGGAGTGATCAGCAAGCCGATCAACGACGCGGCAATCACCGCGCCGAGCACCGACTGGAAGCCGCCCTCCCCGCCACTGCTGACGATCGCGACCATGGTCGCCACACCCGAGAACGACACGCCCTGCACCAGCGGCAACTGACAGCCAAAAAACGGTAGACCCAGGGTTTGCAGCAGTGTCGCCAGCCCCCCCGCAAACAATGAAGCAGCAATCAACAAACCAATGTCCGCCGGCGACAGCCCGGCCGCCTGGCCGATGATCAGTGGCACCGCAACGATACCGCCGTACATGGTCAGAACATGTTGCAGGCCGTAAGCCATATTCGCGCCGACCCCGAGATTTTCGTCCTCGGGCCGTTGGTGTGAAACATGGGGCGTTTTCATGTGGGGGGTTCCCTGGTTTTTGTTATGCGCACACTGTATTCAATACTCGGGACAAATGTCCATAGAGTTGTATACAACTTGTCAGTCACATAATGGATAGGTAGCCACCCAAGCTTCTATCTCGCCACCTCCATCTCCCACAAATCCGGCAACACATCCCCTCCTGTCCCCGGTTTTTATCGCACTAGGCTGAAGTATTCATGGCGACCAGCGGTGCACCGGCGCTCTTTTTTATACATATAAAGTATGCATAATGAAGTCATTCGAAATTCAGTACGACAAAAGCAAGAACGCGGCCAACAAACTCAAGCACAGGGGCGTCAGCCTTGCCGAGACCGAGCCGGTCTTTCACGACGAACGCGCGCTGACGATCGAGGACAACGACCATGACGAACAGCGCTGGATCACCCTCGGCCTCGACGGCAAAGGGCGTTTGCTGGTGGTTGCGTACAGCTATCGCGAAGCCAGCGTCGTACGAATCATTTCTGCACGTGTCGCCACACCGAGCGAACGTCGCGCTTATTTTCAGGAGGCATGAAGAACGATGAAAGACGAATACGACTTCTCGCAGGGCAAACGTGGTGCCTTGGCGCCCACCAAGGGCAAGACCCGCATCACCATCATGCTCGATGACGCCGTCATCGAAGCCGCCCGTAGCGTGGCGGAAAACGAAGGCTTCGGTTATCAGACGGTGATCAACAACACTCTGCGCCATGCCCTGCTGGAGGCTGGCAGCAAAAAGCAGGAAGCCGAGCCGCCCCACTCCGGGCAATTCAAGAAAGGCATCACCGCCGCCGACCTCAAGAGTCTGGAAAAAAAGCTGTCGGCGGCGGTCGGGGAAATCCGCCGGGTACTGGAACCGGAGGCCAAGCCCTGAGATCAGGCCGGTACGAGCATCCGCGCCAGCGACTCGCGCACATGAGGCTGGTGAGGCAAGCTCAGGCCGAACTCCTGCTCCAGCACCTTGATCAACTCATCGACATCCGCCACCTCGCGCCGCTCGCTGTCGGCGCCCATGTGGTGAATCGCGAAACTGCCGTTGTTCAGGGTCCGGCGCCAGCCATCGCCGGTGCGCGCAACCATCAACCGCTGAGCAAACGGTGATTCGGGATGGGTCGAGACGTACCAGTTGCCGAGGGTGTAATCGATGTCTTCCTGGCGTTGCAGATCAAACAGGTACATCGCGCGCCATTCGCCGGCGACATTGGCGCGCAGCATGTAACCATCGGCCTGTTTCTCGATGCGATAGGACTCGTGCGGCGTCGCCTGTTCAGCCTCGGTATCGAGCAGCAGCGGCGCGGTCGGCACCATACCACCGAAGCCGACATCGGTGATGTAACGCTCGCCGTCGATGATCACCAGGCTCAAGCGATGCGTACGGGCCGTCCAGGTGCCCTCGGGTTGCGCCAGCACCACGCGCCCGGAGATGCCACGGGCCTCGAAGCCCAACTCCTGCAGCAACGCCAGAAACAGATTGTTCAGTTCGTAGCAGTAACCACCCCGACCACCGTGGAGAACTTTTTGTTCGACCGACGCCAGATCGATCAGCACCGGCGCGCCAGTGATCGTCGACAGGTTCTCGAAGGGAAAGACGCCGGTATGCCGCAACTGCAACTGCCGCAGGGTTTCCAGGGTCGGTGCCGGTGGAGCGTCGAACCCCAGGTGTTGCAGGTACAACGTCGGATTCGCCAGACGTGGCTCGCTCATTGCTCAGTCCTTTTGCATGTGGCCGCGGATCGCTGCGCCGCTGGCCGACATGTATACGGGATCGCCCCCGGACTCCGACAATTGATTTCGCCAATCAGCGCTACCGACGCTTGCGCGAACCGATGCGAATCCAGGTCGGCGCATGATCGCTGGCGTGCGGTTCGTTGCGCACCCAGGCGTCGACGCCGGCCTCGTGCAGATACGGACTGAGTGCCGGGTTGAGCAGCAGATGATCGATGCGCAGACCGGAGTTGGTTTGCCAATGCTGGCGAAAGTAATCCCAGAAGGTGTAGAGGCGATCGTCGGGATACAGATGGCGCAGCGAATCAGTCCAGCCCTGATCGAGCAGCCGTTGATAACACTCGCGGCTTTCGGGTTGCAGCAGCGCATCCTTGAGCCAGGAACGGGTGTTGTAGATGTCCATGTCAGTGGGCACCACGTTGAAATCGCCGGCCAGCACCACCGGATGATCGCTGCTTTGCAGATCCTTGGCGTAGCGGATCAGGCGTTCGAACCAGGCCAGTTTGTAATCGAACTTCGGCCCCGGTTGCGGGTTGCCGTTGGGCAGGTACAGGCAGCCGACCAGCACACCATGCACCGCCGCCTCCAGATAACGGCTGTGCTTGTCCTCGGGATCGCCCGGCAGACCGCGACGGCTCTCCAGTGGTTGCGCATCGCGGGCGAGAATCGCCACGCCGTTCCACGACGCCTGCCCGTGCCAGATCGCGCCGTACCCCGCTGCCTCCAGTTCGGCGGCGGGGAATGCACTGTCGACCGACTTGAGTTCCTGCAGACAAGCGATGTCCGGTTGCTCGCGCTTGAGCCACGCCAGCAGGTTCGGCAAGCGTGCGCGCAGGCCGTTGACGTTGAACGTGGCGATCCGCAGGTTTTTCATCGTTCAGGCTCCGGCGAACAAGGTGTGAAAATTGTGACCCTGTGCTAACGGCGGTGGTTGCATCGGATCAACCGGCTGCGGCGTAATAGGCGCTCGCCACTGCCCCGAACTGCCGAGACTCGATTCCATGCTCACCACCCTGCAAGGCCCGCGCATCCTCCTGCGCCCGCTTCAGTACAGCGACGCCGACGCCCTGCTCCGCGCTGCCGCCGACGGCGAACTGTGGAACCTCACCGTCACCGTGGTGCCGTCGGCGAGTACCGTCGACAGCTATCTGAAGAAGGCCCTCGACGGCCGCGACGCCGGCACGGTCATGCCGTTTGTGATTGTGTTGAAGGATAGCGGCGAAGTGATCGGCTCGACCCGGTTCTGGAAGATTGATCCGCTCAATCGCAAGCTGGAAATCGGCAGCAGCTGGATTTCCGCGCGCTGGCAGAAATCCTTCGTCAACACTGAAGCCAAATACCTGATGTTGCGCCACGCCTTCGAGGTGCTCGATTGCGTGCGAGTGCAGTTCACCACCGACGAGAACAACCAGAAGTCGCGCAACGCGATTCTGCGCCTCGGCGCGCAACAGGAAGGCATCGTGCGCCACGAGCGGATCATGCCGGACGGACGCAAGCGCAACTCGGTGCGCTTCAGCATCATCGATGACGAGTGGCCGCAGGTGCGTCAGGCACTGGAGCAGAAACTGGCGGCCGACCGACACTGAGGCTCGACAACCGCTCGTCAGCCAATCGGCACCAACGGGTAAAAGCGTCAGACCAAAGTCAGGTAACCGACCCCTTCTGGAGACGTACCATGACTACACGCACACTCACCTCGTTGTTACTCGCCGGCCTGCTCGCCGCCACCTCGGCTGCCAGCTTCGCGGCGAACGACAGCTCTGGCACATCGAGTACCAACCCCGACGTCAACAAAAGCACGCCCAAGCCGCCGGACAACACCCCGGGCGCACCTGCCGGCAGTAACGGTGCGGGTAGCCCTGGTTCTGGCAACGGCACCGGCACCAATGGCGGCGCCATGGGCTCTGGCTCGGGGGCTGGCGGCGGTACAGGCGCGGCCGGTGGCGGAACCGGCGGTGCGGGCGGTGGTTCGGGCAGCTGAACGAACCGGCGTTACGGTTGGTGATGAGACCCGCGTGAGGGAGCTTGCTCTCTCACGCTTGATGAAGCGTCGAAACCTCAGCGATCCGAACGAATCAACTCGGCAAAGCCTGCATCCAGCGACAACACCGCCGCGCGATTGCGACCGGCATTTTTCGCCTGATAAAGCGCCGCGTCTGCACGCTGAATAAACACTTCCAGACTGTCATTGCCACTCGGGATGAACGAATAGCAGCCCAGACTCACCGTCAGATACCCGGTCGGTGACCCGCTGTGGGTGATGCGTTTATCCATCACGCTGCGGCGGATCTGCCCGGCAATCGCCAATACGCCATTTATATCGGTATCCGGCAGCAGCACCGCGAACTCCTCGCCACCGTAACGCACCGCCAGGTCAGCCTTGCGCTGGCAGCAATTTTTCAACACCTGCGCCACCTGCGTCAGGCAATGGTCGCCTGCCACATGGCCGTAGGCATCGTTGTAGCGTTTGAAGAAATCAATATCGAGCATGATCAGGCCGACCGAACTCGACTGCCGTGCGCCACGGGCAAATTCGACTTCCAGTGAACGCTCGAACAGGCGCCGATTCGCCAGTCCGGTCAGGCTGTCGTGGGTCGCGATCTGCTCCAGTGCGCGCTGCGCCTTGCGCAGGTTTTTCTCGATGCGCTCGCCGTCGCGCACCTGATGAATGAACACCCAGCCGAACAGTCCGACGCCGAGAATCACCAACGCCACAATCACGCTGGACTGAAAGGCCCGCTCGTACCAACCCTTGAGAATCGTGTCGCGCGAGGACGCCGCCGCGACCACCAGCGGATACGAGCCCAACTGACGGTAGCCGTACAAACGCACCACGCCGTCGACCACCGACTTGATCATCGCGGTACCGGCTGGAGCCTCGGGCAGCAGCTTCTGATAAATCCTGCCTTGCGCCAGTGACGAGCCGATCAGGCCTTCGTCGAACGGTCGCCGCGCCAGCAACGTGCCGTCCTTGAGTCCGAGAAACATGATGCCGTTGTCATCGAGGCTGAAGCTTTTGAAGAACCGGTCGAAGTACGCCATCTTGATCCCGGCCATCAGCACGCCCTGGAAATTGCCGGCACGGTCGTTGATGCGTTTCGAGATCGGGATGATCCACTCGCCATTTTCGCGGCTGCGAATCGCCGGGCCGATGTGCGCCACAGTGGAAACGTTCTGCTGGTGAAACTTGAAGTATTCGCGGTCAACCACACCATTGCCACGGGGCAGATCGGTGAACGAGGTGATCACCCACTGGCCCTCGCGATCGAACAGGAACATGCCGTGCAACTGCTCCAGTTGCTGCACCCGACGTGCAAAAGTTTTTTGCAGACGAGGTCGCTGCGCGGCACCGTAACCATCGTCCTCGACCCAATCCACCAGACTGGTAAGCACCAGGTCGGCGGCCAGAAACGTGTCTTCGGCCTGCTGCGCCATGGCCCGGGTCAGGTTGGTGGACGCCATTTGCGCAGTCGCCAGATCCTGGCGCCGTGTCTGCTCCAGTTGCAGATAGAGCAAGCCGGACAGGCACAGGCACACTGCAACGATGAACAGCGCTGCCGCCTTGCGCAGCGGCAGGCGTTTAAGCGTGCCGGGAGTCTGATGCGGGTCGTGAATGGGGATTGGCAAAAACGTGTCCTGGGCAGGTACGACAGGGGCCGCAGCCCGAAACCCTTGCTTTTCGTGAGCGTAGCCCACCGGGGTGTGCACGGCAAACCCGCCGCGCCAATACACGCCCGCCCCGTTGTATCGGCGCGCGAGGGATTTGGATGACCTCCGCACGTCGATTTATTTTCAGTTGTGGTTTTGCGGGTGATCGCCCTCGCGTATCTGCGCCGGGCAATCGCGCAGCGCACCGATGACGGCTAACGGGGTTTGTTGATTTCCCGCAGCAGATCCGCGACCGGAAGGTTCATGATGTTTGAGTAGTAGGGTTTGTAGCCGTACGCGGTGACGACGACTTTGCAGGGGATTTGTTGTTTGTTGGCGAGGAGGTGATTCAGTTCTGTCACTGAAAGATTTCTCTCAGAACTTCGGTTGCTGGAAGTTTCACTGAGGAATGCGCGAGTAAGGTAGGAAAACTTTCCCTTGTTGTTTTCATTTTTTTCCGACCGTATCAAACCGGATGCGGAAAACTGTATGGCTTTTCCTACTGAGAAATCATGATCATCCGCCAATGCGCAATGAAGCATGCCCGAAATCATCCCAACTCGCTCCCCGCGATCAAAAAGATCCAACACATCAACGTCCGACTGATACCGGATGACGTATAGCAACGACTTTTCTCTTTCCACAGACTCGAAGCTCAGGTTTGCGGAAGGCTTTGTGTGATCCTTCGCACAACCAGAGCAAATAGCGAGCAAGCCGCAAAGGAGTAACCTGTACATCATGGAAAATCCTTCGTGATTGAGTCAAAAAGCATATCGGCTGCAGATTTGCTCCCCGCGATACGGGCAGTAAACAACCCCAATGCATTTGCATGATTAGTATCTATATTGACGTTCAATGAAGGGCCACAGGAGATAAGCCACTTTTCACCAATCCGTCGAAATTCACGTTCGGGGAGCCACTGGCGATGGGATTGGTGCCATGTCCCGGGAGTGGGCAGGCGGTTGGATCGGTGATGCGGGCGGCGGGTTTTCCGCTCATGAACAGCTCCTTGCAGTGTTGCGGGTCATCCTTTGGGGGGCGCAAGCATGCGTGAATTTTCCGGGTGCTTCAAACCTTCAGGCGAAAAAAAGGCGCCCGCTCGGGCGCCCTTTCCTGTTCGTGAAACCGCTCGCATCAACGCGATGGCGGCACCCGAATATCCCCCGCCCGGCACTGCGTCTTCACGCCCTTACCGCAAGCGCCGAACTGCAGATCCTTGCCCATGCACACCCGCACTTCCGAGAGCTCCGGGCCGCTGCAGATCACCGCGATGCCATCCGCCGGGATCCCGGGGTTGGCCTTGCGGAACAGGTCGGCAATTTCCTGGGCTTCGAAGTAATACGAGGAGCTGAACGGTTGCAGCTCTTGCGGGATTTTCACCGCGCCAACCGCTTTGTCCGCTTCATCCAGATAACCCATCGCCCCCAGACCGCTGCAGGTGCCGTGTTTGGACCACTCGTGATCGAGCAATTTTTTGGTCGGGAACAGCGTAAGGCCCTTGGTGGTTTCCGCCGCCGACAACATGGTCAGTGGCGGGCAGGATTCCGGCCAGCCGCCATTGGCGTATTGCGGCCACAGACCATGCAACACAAAGCCGTAACCCTTGCCGGAACACTGCACGTCATCCTTGTGAGTGAGGCAAAAGGTCGGCGACCAGGACAACGTCAGCAGGTAATAATCGAACTGCCCCGCCACCGCTTCCGTTTGTACTTTGCTGGCGTTCGACTGACGCGCCGAACTCAGGCCGATGCTACCGGCCGTCAGCGCGATCAGCGCCAGAATTGTAAACAGCTTTTTCATGTACCCGCTCCTTGGGACGCCTGCGTCCGTGGTTTTCGATGCTGACCAGACTTGGCCAGCGCTGATTTCGCCATGCTTGTGTTGCAAGCGCATGACGCAAGGCAAGGCCGTACGCCGTTGAACGGTCTACGATTAACAGGCAGACATCAAACCAAGGGATCCGAAATGAGTAAAGCAGACGAACTCGCCGCCAAACTCAAGCAAACCCGGCACACCCATGCGGATGCCGCGCTGGAGATCGATTGCTGGCCGGCGCAGGTCTACGATCTGTACCACCGCATCGAGGGCTGGCTGCAACCCGTCACCGAAGTCGGCCTGAAAATCCGCCGCAATCCAACCCACGTTTGCGAAAGCTCACCCGATGGCGAAAGTCACGATTACGCGATCGACCAACTGGTGATCGAAGCCAATCAACAAACCCTGACATTTGATCCCATCGCCCGGTTTACCGAGGACGGCGCCGGCCGCGTGCAGATCATCCTGCCCGAGCGCAACACCTACCTGCTACGTACCGTCGATGACCATCATGAAAGCCATTGGTGGCTGCAGACGGTGGAAACCGGTCTGGAACTGGATGCGATTGCGCTGACCGAGAACAATCTGTTGCAGGTGGTGCAGGAAGGACTGGGCCTGTAATTTCTTCACGTTCACCGCTCAGAACAACAAAGACCCGCCACACTCAACGGCCAGACTTCCTAAAGAATTCTGGCCATTTGTCGTTACAGGACCACTCGTCATACTCGATGGAAATTTTGTTCGCATGGATGCTTCGACCGCACCAACGTTTACACAGTTTTTCAAGCGCAATTTCAAACGTGTTCTTAATTACTGGAGCCAGATCACCGTCACTCTGGGTTTTCTCGGCGCAGGGTTGGCAATCCTTGGGCTATACGTCTACACCCGGGCAATTGGTCGTACTGACCTTTTCCTGGCAGGTAGCGATGCCAAGTCAGCCCTTGCTATCTGGCTTTTACTGATCGTGCTGATCATGGTGGGCTACCTTGGCGTGCTCTCCGCCAGCGCATGGTTCTACGGCATTACCGTATCGATGTTCGAAAAAGTGCCAAAAAGGCACAAGCAGATCGCTGCCTGGTTGCTGCTTCCTTTGTGCTTTGGCTTTTGTACCTTCACTTTTCTGCTTTTCAAGTTCTCGAATACATTCAGCGCCGGAGGTTCGATGCTGTTTGTTTTTTCCTCGACCCTGCTCGCCTACCTTGCTCTTTTCCTGTTCAAACACTTCCGAAAGATTTTCAACAAAAACACCCGTCGAATGGGAGTCTGGAAGAAAAACGGGTTCCGGCTCTTGATCGGTAGCATGATCGGCTTTGCCGTTCTGTGTGCGTCACTCCCCACATTGCTGATTATCTCGACCTACGTCGGCGAAGATAACGCGCAGGCGGTGGTGGTTGTCGGGTTGTTCTCCCTCGGCACACTCATTTTCAGTCTTGTTCCGGTTTTCATTTTTTACATCAGCAAAGGTCATGTCTTCGCGCGTATCGCTTATGGCATCGCAACAGCATTGGTGCTGTTCAGCGGGTTTCTTCTTTTATCACCAGGTGCAATGCCGAGCATCACCTACGCCGCCGCAGGAAATCTGGCTATCCGTCAGCAGCCGGCACGGTTCATTCTCGACGAAAATATCAGCCTGGGAGACGTGGATAACAGAGCGTGGAGGACCAGACTCAACGAAAAGAAAAAGGTTGAAGTCACCGCATTTCCATTGTTCGCCTTCGGCGACGTTTTGCTGTTGTGCAGCAGAGATTTGCAGCGTTTGAACCTATATGACTTGCCCCGCTACACAGGCTTTTGCATCGCCACACGCAACAGCAAGGTGACCCAGAAACCATGGCATCCCGGGCTTGCGCGTGCGCTCACCTGGCAACAGCGCGCTGAGCACGTTTTGGGTTGGGAGCATTTGCGCTTAGCTGTTTTCAAACCCATTCACGCCTCACCACGAGCGCTCGAATTCAAACGCTTGAATGATCAGATGACTGAACCTGCCAAAGCTGTGGTCCCCTTCTCCGCTGACTGAAGATAGGCTGGGAAATTCTGGCGACAGCAACGGCCACGTACCGCATCAGCAAACTGCATATTGCCACCGCCAAAGAACGTGGATCAGCAGCCGGATCGTGTGTTACTAAACACCTTCCCCTGCGAATCCACTCCCTCAAAAAAGTCCGGTAAATATGCACAATCAAAAAAAATCGGCGTTGCTCGGCATTTTTCTAGCCCTTTCCTGCGTCGCTCACGCTCAGGAAAGCCCTTCGCACCTCGACAGCATCCAGCAACAAGGCCAACTGCGCGTCTGCACTACCGGCGACTACACGCCCTACACCTTCAAGCGCACCGACGGCGACTTCGAAGGTATCGACATCGCCATGGCACGCTCGCTGGCCGACAGCCTCGGGGTCAAAGTCGAGTGGGTGCAGACCACCTGGAAAACCCTGATGCCGGACATGCAGGCCGGCAAATGCGACATCGCCATGGGCGGGATTTCGGTGACGCTGGAGCGACAGAAAAAAGCCTACTTCAGCAACACCCTCGACAGCGACGGCAAGATTCCGCTGGTGCGCTGCGCCGACCAGGCCAAGTACCAGACCGTCGAGCAGATCAACCAGCCAAACGTGCGCCTGGTTGAACCGGCGGGCGGCACCAACGAAGCCTTCGTCCACGCGTTCCTGCCCAAGGCGCAACTGGCCCTGCACGACAACGTGACGATCTTCCAGCAACTGCTCGACAACAAGGCCGACGTGATGATCACCGACGCTTCGGAAGCGCTGTACCAGCAGAAACTCAAACCGGGGTTGTGCGCGGTGAATCCGCACCAGTACATGCAGTACGGCGAGAAGGCGTACCTGCTGCCGCGCGATGACATCAGCTGGAAACTGTACGTCGATCAGTGGCTGCATCTGAGCAAAGTCACTGGCAGTTATCAGAAGGTCATTGGTAAGTGGCTGGCGCTGCCGCAGTAAGGATTTTCAACGCTTCGCTGGCCTCGCTGCCCGGCGCGGCGGTCATGACGATGAGCGCCTGATCCGGGCTTTCGGCGCAGGACACAATCTGCCAGTCGAGGCTGAGCTTGCCTACCTGCGGATGCAAAAAGGTTTTGCTGCCGCAGGTCAGGCTGGCCACCAGATGCGTCGCCCACCAGCGGCGGAAATCCTCGTCACGCAGCGACAACTCGCCAATCAGCGAAGCCAGCCGTGGATCATCCGGGAAGCGCGCCGTGTCCATGCGCAAAAACGCCACGCAGTTGCGCCCGTTGTTCTCCCAATCCGCATACAGGCTGCGAAACCTCGGGTCGAGAAACGAGAGTCGAATCAGGTTGCGCTGCTCGATCGGTATCTCGGCGAAGTCGACATACAGCGCGGCGGCCAACTGATTCCACGCCAATACATCCATGTAGCGGCCGATGACCATCGCCGGGATGCCCTGCAGGCTGTCCAGCAGCCGCTGCGTCTGCGGGCCGACGGTTTGCCGGCGATGCTGATCGACCGGGGTTCGCCCCAGGCGCGCCAGTCGATAGAGGTAATCCAGATCATCCTCACGCAGGCGCAACGTGCGGGCAACCGCCGCCAACGCAGACTTGGACGGCGACAGTCGCCCCTGCTCCAAGCGCGTGTAGTAATCGACGCTGATGCCGGCGAGCATCGCCACTTCTTCGCGGCGCAAACCGGCGACACGGCGTGCCCGACCGGCGTCGGCGGGTAAACCGACTTGCGTCGGCTCGAGTTCGGAACGACGGGCGCGAAGAAATTTGCCGAGGTCGTTGGGGCTGGTGTGTGTATTCATGGGGCGATCATTGCGCGCGAGCGCGTCCGGGGGAAGGCCATCCTTATCATAGGAAAGTTTTTCCCAGGATCCGCGCTCTCTTTTTGCCCCCCACCCACGGCGGCAATCTGTGCCTCGTCAGCCGCCACCTGCGGCATCGCAGCAACCCGTGGAGTGCACCTATGAAAACCAACGTCAGCTTCCTCAGCAACGGCCTCAAACTCGCTGGCCACCTCTACACCCCGGACGATCTGCAACCTGGCGAACAACGCCCGGCCATCGTCGTCGCTCACCCGTTCGGCGGTGTCAAGGAGCAGACCGCCGGCCTCTACGCCGCCAAACTCGCGGCCAAAGGCCTGATCGCCCTCGCCTACGACGCCAGCTACCAGGGTGAGAGCGAAGGTGAGCCGCGCTACCTCGAAGACCCGTTCGTCCGCGCCGAAGACATCAAGAGCGCGGTCGACTTCCTCGCCAACCACGCCTCGGTCAACCCGCAACGCATCGGCGCCCTCGGCATCTGCGCCTCCGGCGGCTACGTACCCTTCGCCGCCCAGACTGAGCGCCGCATCCGCGCCGTCGCCACCGTCAGTGCCGCCGATATCGGCCTGCTCTACCGCGAAGGCCTTGGCGGCCACGGCACCCCGGAACAACTCAAAGAGCTGCTGGAAGCCGTCGGCGAACAACGCACCCGCGAAGCCCGTGGCGAACCGGTGCGCATCGACCCGATCGTCCCGGAAAGCGCCGACATCAGCGCCGACACTCCGACATTGTTCCGCGAAGGCAGCGACTACTACCGCACCCCGCGTGCGCAGCATCCCAACTCGCCGAACAAGTACGTGTTCACCAGCATCGGCCGGATTGCGGCGTATTCTTCATACGATCACATCGACCTGATCTCGCCGCATCCGCTGCTGATGATTGCCGGCTCGGAAGCCGACACCCGTTACTTCAGCGAAATGGCGATCGAGAAGGCGCTGGAGCCGAAGGAGTTGGTGCTGATTGAAGGCGCGAGCCACATCGACCTGTACGACAAGGAACAGTTTGTCGGGCCGGCGGTGGAGAAAATGGTGGGGTTCTTCAAGCACTATCTTTAAGCCACAGGCACAAAAAAGGCGCCCGACATGGGCGCCTTTTTATTGGCCTGTACACTGAACCTGAGATGCCAATTACCCCTGTGGCGAGGGAGCTTGCTCCCGCTGGACTGCGCAGCAGGCCTTCTTTTGTGGGGTCGCTGCGCGCCCCAGCGGGAGCAAGCTCCCTCGCCACAGGTTCAACCTCGATTTTCATCAATCATCATGCAACATCCCGGAACTGTACTGATTCAAACTGCTGCCAATACTGTTGCCACCAAACTTGAGGGTCGTCGCATTACTGCGCCCCTCCGGCGACTGACAATCCGCAGAAAAACAACTGGTGGTGGTCAGCCCACCGGAGCCCGAACAGGCACTCAATACCGAGACAGCTGCGGCGATCAACAGCACTTTGACGACATTGGCGCGCATGGTACGGCTCCCCTTGGGATGATCTTGTGCAAGCATCCTAGGCCTTCCCCCCACCCGGGAAGATGAAACTTTGCCGCTCGACAGCATGGGTTCAGGTTCATATCAAACCGCCCGCCACGCCTCCAGCGGAATCTGCGCCATCGCCTCAAACGCCGGTTTGGCGAACCAGAAACCCTGCATCAGATAAATCCCGCAATCGGCCAGGAAATCCCGCTCCTCCGGATGCTCGATACCCTCGGCAATCACCTCGATCCCCAGTTCGGTACACATGCCCACCACACCCCGCACAATCGCCTGACGCACACGGTCGCGGTGGATATCGCGAATCAACGCCATGTCCAGTTTGATCAGATCCGGCTGAAAGTCCGCCAGCAGATTCAACCCGGAATACCCCGCACCGAAGTCATCAATAGCAGTCTTGAAACCAAACTCGCGGTACTCGCGCAAGATGTTCATCAAGTGCTTGTTGCTTTCAACGTGCTCGCCCTCGACCGCTTCGAAAATCAGCCGATCCAGCGGAAACGCATGCGCGCGCGCTGCCTCCAGCGTGCTGCGAATGCACAGGTCCGGACGATAAACCGCGTTGGGCAGGAAGTTGATCGAGAGAAACCCGGTGAGCCCCAACTGCGCTGCCGTAGAGATCGCCCGCACGCGGCACAGTTGATCGAAGCGATAGCGGTTCTGGTCATCGACCTGTTCCAGCACCGACAGCGCACCCTCGCCATGCACCCCACGGACCAACGCCTCGTGGGCGAAGGTCGATTGATCACGTACATCGACAATCGGCTGGAAAGCGAAGGAGAACGCCATATCGGCCTCGCCTTTTTGCCGGCATCCTTGGCACCCGCCGCTGGGCTGGGGGAAAATTGGTGTATTGGTCATGACGCCCCCTGAGAGCGGGTTGTAACCATCCATGGCCCAGAAAAAAATCACTGCACGGACCGGGTGGCGCCGCTTGGCGGCCCCCGCTTATACAGGCTGACCGGTCAATTCCGGCCAAGTTCATTGCGAAATGCCATCAGGTGCGGAAATGCGCCGTCATGCGTTGCAGGTCCTGCCCCAGCGATGCCAGCTCAAGGGTCGCGGCAGCACTTTCTTCACTGGCGACGGCCGACTGATCGGCCACATCGCGCACACTGACGATGCTGCGATTGATCTCATCGGCCACCGCACTTTGCTGCTCGGCGGCGGCGGAAATCTGCAGGCTCATTTGCTGGATCGTGCCGATCGAATGGTTGATCTCGGTGATCGCCTGCTCGGCCTTCTGCGCCAGCACCACGGTGTCCAGCGTGCGCTCGCGGCTGGATGTCATCAGCGTAGATGCCGCTTGCGTACCCTGCTGCAAGGTGACAATCAGCGCTTCGATTTCCTTGGTCGAATCCTGGGTGCGCTGCGCCAGCGAGCGCACTTCATCGGCAACCACCGCGAAACCACGGCCCTGTTCCCCCGCCCGCGCCGCTTCAATCGCCGCGTTTAGCGCCAGCAAGTTGGTCTGCTCGGCGACTGCCTTGATTACATCGATGACCTTGCCGATCTGCTCACTGTCCTGGGACAGCACGTTCATCGCTCCGCCCAATTCCTCGATCGCCACCGACAGTTCGCTGATCTGCACGGTCGCCTGCTTGACCACCGCACTGCCGTGTCGTGCCTGCTGATCGGCCAGGGTCGCGGCGGCGGATGCGTCGGTGGTGTTGCGCGCCACCTCCTGCACGGTCGAGGCCATTTCGTGCATCGCCGTGGCGACCTGATCCACCTCGACTTTCTGCTGACGCACACCGGCGCTAGTCTGCTCGCTCATCGCCGAGAGCTTCTCGGCCGATGTCGAAATATGTGTCACGCCGTTACCAATCCCCTGCACCAACGTGTTCAGACTTTGCGCCATGTCCTGCATCGCGTTTTGCAGATCGCCCAACTCATCCTTGCGGCTGGATTTGGCTTGCACCGTCAGATCGCCCTTGGCAATCCGTCGCGCCAGCTCCACCGTCAGCGCGAGCGGCCCGGTGATCTGCCGCGAGATCAGCACCGCAGCAAACAGACCGACCACCAGCGCCAGCACCGTCAGCACGGCAATCTGGATAAACGCACGCTGTTGATCGTCCCGCGCCAGACGCTGCTGGGTGTCCATCAGGCCGGTCATGATGCTGTCCATCGCCTGGCTCTGTTGATCGACCTGCTGACGCAGGCTCTGCTTCTGCTCGAACAGCGCAGCGACCTGCACCAGTACCTCGCGATAACGGCGCATCCCGGCCTGCGCCTCTTCAAGCTGACTCGACAGGGCCGCCGGCAAACCGCTGCGCGCCTTGCTCATGTCGGCCAGAAACGCATCGGTGGTATCCAGCAGCACCTGCTTGTTGGCCTCGCTCGGCACAGCGATATAACGCCGCAACATCAGACGAAACATCGTCATGCCATTGCGCAGATCCGCCACCGTGCGCAAGTCCGCCACCCGCGCGCTGTCGGCAGACGCCAACGCACTGGCCGTAGTGCTCTCGAACATGCTGTTGAAGGTCTCCGCGTACTTGTCCGACATCGCCCCCAACGGTTTCAGCGCAGCGCTGGTCGCCTTGTCCGCCTCGACCAAACGCTTGACCTGCTGATCGTAAGCCAGCGTGGTGTTCTGCAAACGCTTCAAGGCCTGCTGGTTTTCCGCCCGCGTCAGGGTCTGCAACGCCTTGGCGATCAGGCCCTGCAACACCGTCAGCTGCGACTGATAAGCCTCGGCATAAGCGACATCCGCCGCCGCTTCGTACTGCTTCTCCGACAGACGCATGTCCTGCGTCGCATTGTTGAGCGTACCGATCAAACGCGTGGTGCCCAGGCGATCAACCAGCACATTGCTGCTGCTATAGCCAATGAACGCCACCGCCCCCACCGCCAGCAAAAGAACGCCAAACCCGGCCCCCAACTTTCGGGAAACCTTGATGTTGCCCAGGAAACTCGATGCTTCTGCCATGTTCAGCCTCTAACGCCCTGACGTGATTCAGCGTCAGGCACAAAAAGTAGATCTCTGATAACCGGAGTTACCGCTCATATTCGGGGTCGTCGTCCTGGGCGAAATACGGGCAGCTTCCACTGACCCGGCTGCAACAACCTGACGCGAAAAGCCGTACCAACGACCCACGCACCAGCGGACAAATCCAGGACTGACGCTGGATTTATCGTTTCAGCAAAGGTGTTGGAACGGATGCTATAAATTTTGGGAAAAGTTGTACAACTTTATATTTTTGTATAATCGTTGAACTTTTTTGAGCGCGTGATGACGCATTGCCATCATTTTTGTGGCACATCGCTATTGCTGCAGAAACAGGCTGAAAATCGCCATTTTGGTTTGCGCATCGACTGAACGCCCTCCACGACCACAAGCTCGCCGCTCGCCACGGAGGGCAGCGCTCTACGCCTTCAACTCGACGTTATCTAACGCCTGATTCACCGCCAACTCCCCCAACATCACCACCTGCGCTATGCCCAGCAGCGTCTTGCGGTGCGAGACATCCAGCAACGCGGCGAAGTCGTTGAGCATGGTCGTGGCGGAACCCAGAGACTCGCTGGCGTTGGCGAGCAGGGATTCGGTGTCGTAGGCCGGGTTGGCGAGGAACATCGGTCTGGATTGATCACCACTGGCCATGATCTGGCTGGGCGGGGTGAGGTAGTGATCAAGGGCGCGTTCGGCGGCTTCGTGGAGTTTGCGGGAATCGAGGGATTCGTAGGGGGATGCGGGGTTGGATTCTGGGGGATTCGGTGTTGGTTTGAACATGGTGTAACTCCTGACGGATAAACGAAAAGGAGCCATCACTCTCGCTACCAAACGAAGGGTGGAGGCCATACGCAGGTTGGTAGACCGGTCGTCAGGAACCCCGGCGCATCCGAAGACGCCCCGCGCATGACCACCATAAAACGAAGACGAGAAACGCCCTCGCAAGACAGTAGTCTTGTGCTTCTGACGGAGACGGGCTACCAAACCCGATCACTGGTTTTCAGTGACGGAGGGACGATAGAACCCGCGAGCTAGACGCACAAGCCGGCGGATTCTGTCTTAGGTGTAGGGGATGGTGCAAGGTGGTGTAGGGCATGGATGGTGATGCCGATACGTTTTTAAACAAGCTTAGATTTACTTAGTCATCTGGGGCGTTTACAGCCGCCCGCCCTTTGTTCCAGCACCGAGATTGACTGCCTGATAGAATGTCCCATGGACCGCATTTTTTATAGAAAAGCGGAGCAGACAAATGTCGCTCGTGCTCCAAGACCAATACGCCAAAGCTACTCATACGGAAGCTCTTGTTCTCCAAGGTTCTGTTATCGCTTTCACGCTAAGGACCTTCCCAAAAACCTGACTTAATACCGTTCGTAGAGAAAAGCGATTTTCGTTCCTGCTTTTGGCATCGACACACCGTTCACAGCAATGCGAGGACGCCATCGAGCAGAACAGAATACTGGTTGATGAAGTTTTGCTACGATCGTGGACGCGACCTGGAAGCTTTGGGGAAGCGTCATGCGAGGGATTGGCAGGCTCTTGTCGTATGGGAGTGCGAGCAAAAAATATGAACGTCCTCGCCACTATGCTAAGGGCGTTTCTAAATGATTAAAAAGGCCCGAAGCCTTCTTGGGATGAGACTGCATTAAATGAAATACACGCTTGCCGAATTCTTTTGTGGTTGCGGGGGCACTTCTCGCGGCTTTACTCGCTCGGGTCGATTCAATGTTGTGCTTGGCAATGATGTGAAGGCCGAGGCACTCAGAACCTTTGCTTACAATCACCAGAATGACGATGTTCCCCCCGTCACAATTCGCGAAGATATTCGCACGCTAGAAATTTCTCAGATCCATAATGCCATGAAGGAGCGCGGAGTTGAACCGGGTGATTTAGACTGCATGATTGGCGGGCCGCCTTGTCAAGGTTTTTCCCAAATGCGGCGAGTCGAGCATCGAGAAAAGGGAAAAATCGTAAAACTTAGCGGGTACAGTAAACTGGCTCATGACCCGCGCAACGACTTAGTGTTGCGTTACCTGGAAGTGGCGGAGGCGCTGCGCCCAAAGTTTCTAGTCATCGAAAACGTTCCGCAGATGCTAAACCACGGCTTTGAAGGCAGGCTTGGCAAGCTCTCCGAAATCGTTATTGAAATGCTGGAAAAAGACCTTGGTTATAAGGTGGAAGTCGCTGTATTGAATGCTGCAGACTATGGTGTTCCTCAGTTACGCGAGCGCGCCATCTTCATCGCCAGTTCAATTGGTAACGCATCGCTCCCCCCCGCGACACACGCCGACCCTTCCAAACCGCATTTACTGGCACAAGGCCGTTTGCCATGGGTAACTGTGGGCGATGCAATACGAGATCTGCCATTACCCTCTGACAAATTGGATGAGATAGGTGGTATGGGGCTGGATCTTTATACCGCCCCCCCGAGCATATATGCAGCGGCCATGCGCACTTCGTCCTCATTTCCCTACAACCACGTCACTCGCTCCTACAAGCAAGCGATACTAAACATCATTAGGGAAATGCGTCCTGGTCAAACATGGGACGCAGAGAGCAAACGCATGCGCGCCAGCTATGACCTCGCCATTGATAAACTTGCGAGTGAGCAAGGGATCTCTAGCACAGTTGCTCGTGACCTGTTAGAAAAGTCCGGCCAGCTGAACCCCGTCTTCTACAAGAATTACTACTCGAGCGCATATACTCGATTAGCCTGGGATGCACCTGCTCTGACCATTACGGCCAACGCGAACTTCCTTGGTTCCGGGCGATACTCTCATCCCGAAGCGCTTCGCGGTATCACCATGCGCGAGGCTGCCAGACTTCAGTCCTTCGATGACGACTTCCGCTTCATCACTTCCGACAATGAGCACTTGGACAGCACTCGCACAGGGATAGGCATGGACATGATTGGCGAAGCTGTACCGCCTGGATTGGCGCAAGCCATCGCAGAACACTTGGCGACTGAGCTCGATGCGCACCGTTCGGGTCTTCAACGGCAAGAACAAGCAAAAGTCGTCCACGCCTAAAACAAAAGGATCCTAAATGCCTCTCTCCAATGATCAAGCTAAAGAGCTGGCGCACGACGCTGTAGATATTTGCCGAACAACACCCTCACTTCAAGTTTCCCGCTGACGTAATTTGGCAAAATCCACCGCCAGACATTCAATCCCAATTACCGCTCGCCCACATCAGCCAAAGCGGCTGATGTGGATGGTCTATTGGAAAAAACGGAGCTCTGGCCGAAGCCCAACCTGAAACGCGTTACGTTAGCTCGACAGCGGCGTATCGATTCGGTCCAGGTTTCGTACGCTGCGCAACTCCAACTACTCCGCTTCTCTTGCCAATTCAACTCGAGCCAGCAACCTATTGATTCGTCTCTAATCGAAGATCGAGTTGGAAAGCCACGTATTTTCTGTCGCGGAACTCGCCAACTTTTACCCATCGATGATGGTTAGCCCGCAGGTGATCCCGTCCGGTATTTCGAGCATGGGCAAGAGTTCACCATCACGAAAACTCGCAAAACACTCGGGCGCTGAGTGCTAGGTATATCTGGTTTAGCCACAATGGCCCGACGACAGCGACCTGTTCGGCTATGTACCGACACTTTCTCCCCCCAGCTTATTGAGGAGACACTTACCATCCGCATAGTAAAAGCTAGAGAAAACCCAACACCCTGACGATCACGCAGCGGGTCACCTAATCAGAGCGGAAAGCCAAAAGGCGCCCTGAGGGATTCATCCGAAAGACTCAGCTAACTAACTCGATAGGCAACCTACCAAACCACGAAGGAGAGCGACAAGCTGAGAAATGGGAGGCAGAATTCCACATTGCTCGTGCAGTGCACATAGATCGAATACGCATGAACGGGCAATATGCCATCTCTGGGTTGTGCTAGGGGGATGAGATCCCTTAGGATCACTTACCCCCCCGACTCATCAAGGATACGAAGCAGTCGAGCTTCCAAGATCCAATAAAAGGATGGAGTATCAATGCACAGTTTCTACGATCGCCTAAAAGCAGAACGCAACGATAGCAAGCCTCTGACTGAGTGCATTCATAACGTAGTCGAAAAACTTACCGCTAGCGGAACGTCTATGGATCAGCCTGGGATGCTCCTAGGTAAGATCCAATCCGGTAAGACTGGTGGATTTCTTGGAATCATTGCTAGAGCCTTTGATCATGACTATCAAATTGCATTGGTACTTACAAAGGGCACTAAAACGCTTGCACAACAAACAGTAAGTCGAATCAGCAGCGATTTCAAAACTTTCATTGATGACGAACAAATAATGATATTTGACATCATGAATCTACCAAAGCTAACCCGCCCAGATCTTAAGAAAAAAATTATTATAGTTGCAAAAAAAGAAATAAAAAACCTAGAACGGGTAATAACATTCTTCAGTAATTACCCCGCACTGAGAAATGAAAAAGTACTACTTGTTGACGATGAAGCTGACATGGCAAGCGTACGCTTTGCAAAAAAGAAAGGACAACCGGATATAGAGCAGGGCGCAATTGCGTTGCAGTTAGATAATTTGAGACGACAAGTCCCAAAAATTTCGTTCCTTCAGGTTACCGCCACACCTTATGCCTTGTATCTTCAACCAGAGTCATATGACCCGTTTGTGTACCTCGCCAAAAAGCCGCAATTCACTGAACTACTCCCAATTCACTCAGCCTACGTGGGAGGCGACCATTACTTTGGCGATCACGGCACCAATGACTACAGAAGCAAATTATTCATTGAAGTTCCTGAATCCGAACAAAATGCCCTACGTCCGAAACACGCCAAATCTGTAGAAGTTAAGGACATCTGGACCACAGAAAGTATCAGTACATTAAGGCGCGCTGTTCTTTCCTTCTTGCTGGGAACAACCATTCGACGCCAGCAACAAAAGAAAAAAAATGAAAAACAGTCCAAGTACTCGATGATCATTCATAACGACACTCAGCGTTCCGCACACGACTTACAAGAGAAAAACGTAAATAATGTAATCACGGCTTTCGAGTCCGCTGCTGCGTCTGACACTGTAGAATTCAAAAAATTATATAAGCTGTGCTTAGAGGATCTAGCTGAGTCAGTTCAGTGGCAAAGCGGCGAGACGATCGATAGCGTGGCAACGTATACCGAATTAAAGAAGCTACTCGCAGACGGCCATCATTTAGTGCAAGTCGTCAACTCAGACTCACAGGTAGCTTCATTACTAGATCCAGCTACTGCGGAATTACACCTTCGAGTCCATGCAAATATTTTTATTGGTGGAAGCTTGCTGGATCGAGGAATTACTATTCCTTCTCTTATTTCTTTCTTTTACGGAAGGAATCCAAAGAGAATGCAGGCAGACACTGTACTTCAGCATTCACGAATGTACGGAGCCCGACCTGAAAAAGATCTAGCGGTCACTCGATTCTACACATCGCTATCAGTATTTACGCGATTGAAGATGATCCATCACTCCGACACCGCGCTACGCGATGCGTTTGATGAAAAAGGTGAGCATTCGTCTATAATTTTTATCGAAAACAATTCTAAATCTGGAATTACTCCTTGTTCTCCAAGCAAGGTGGCGATGAGCGAAGTGATTTCGGTTAGGCCAGCCGGTTATTTACTCCCTCAAGGTTTTAATACAAAAAGCGGCACTACCGCGGCTGCAGCTTTATCGAAACTAGATCATTCGCTTGATCAATATAAAGATAAAGCCGCTTTTTCTGAAATATCCGTTGAAGAAGCGTTGAGCCTTATCTCGACTGCTCAAAAATCGATTACCCTTGATCCAGCGAGCAGATTTCAGTGGGATGCAATGAGTGGCCTGGCAAGGTATTACAGTAAAAATTCGGGCGGCAAAGTAAAAATCTTGGTTGCTACAAAACGGAAGATCAGTTTTAAATCGAAAGACAAAACCGGTGAATCCATAGTTGGTGCTGGGCCTTTCAGAAAATTGCTGGCAGATACAAGAATAGCACCAGCATTAGTATTTTTGAGACAGGAAGGTCCTGACTGGAAGGGAAACATGCCATTTTGGTGGCCTGTGTTAGTGGCTCCTACCGATACTAGTACTTGTCTCTACGCCTCATAACAGCCAGGGGTAGCGGGTTTACCGGCTACCCCTCAAACCAACCAATAGCGCTTGGATTAAATAGTCACTTATACAACTATGATTTACCCCTTAAAGCTGACAGACCTTCTTTCACGTCATCAAGCCACTTCCAATCACCGTAAGCCTCTCCACACCTTCGGAGATGTGTGTATCTGCGCAGAGAGTTCCAATCCCTGTGCCCTGAACGCTTGCAACTCTTGGAATATCCCAACCCATCTCAAAAAGTCGACTGACTCCTTCATGCCGTAAGTCATGGAAATGCAGATCCTCAATTCCTAACAACGGACAACCCCGAGTGAGGACGCCGACACCGACTTGCCGTTGTAGGGAAGATTCCTTTTCCGTTTTCGGCATGGTCTGAATGATGCCCAGGCCTCATCAGACAAATGGCACCACACGTTATTGCCAATTTTCTGCCCTGGGTTTTTCATGTCCCGCACCAAAACCGCCTGGCGGGCGCAGTCGAGATCATCCCAGCGTATCCGCGTGATTTCTTCCTGCCGACGCGTCGAGAAGATCGCAAAGGCAATCAGCTTCGGCATGTCGATTTGGGCTTTGCGCCGCGTCTGCATCTCAAAGAAATGCTTCATCAGCTTGTGCGGATCCACCTCATAACCCCAAGCCGGCCGCGCCACCGACAACACCATCCCCAGGTGCGACAAATCGTTCGCGACTGTCTGCGCCTGGACGCCGCCACCCTCCTTGCTCATTCGCCACTGCGCGAACTCCACCAGCTTCTGACTACTCAGCGCCACGTCATCGAGCTCGCCCAACCAAGTTTCCTTGATCGCCTTCAGCGTCGCGTTCTTGGTTTTGCCCAGCGGCCGGATCTTCTCGTACTCGTCCAGATACTGCTCGATCATCTTCCTGATCGTTTTACGGTTTGCGCGCTCAACAGCACCTAGTTCAGCCAGCTCCGTCTCACGCCATTTGATCCGCGCTTGGGCGACCTGCTTACGGTCGAAGGTTTGGCTTTCCTGCTAAACTGTGCGCCCGTCCCGATTGATCCGTATCTGCGCCGTAGGCCGTCGAGTTGTCCTTGCGCTTGCGTGATGTGATCGTGCCCATTTCCAGTTGCTACATTGCCGAATGTCGGTTGCTACATTGTAGCAACCGACTTCAGAAATCAAAGAAAAATGGGTAAAAACCGCTGTATAAAAGATCAGTACCAATGAATCTCGAAAAACCTGAAGCGCCCGTAATCAATAGCCCTACCCGTTCCGAGCCATCTCGCCGCTTCAGTGTGGCCCCGATGATGGATTGGACGGATAGGCATTGCAGATACTTCCTACGTCTGCTATCGAAGAACGCCCTGCTCTACACCGAAATGGTCACCACCGGCGCTCTCCTCAACGGCGATCACGAACGTTTCCTCCGCCACAACGAAGCCGAGCACCCGTTGGCGCTGCAGTTGGGTGGCAGTGTTCCGCTGGATCTGGCCGCTTGCGCGCGCATGGCGCAGGAGCATGGTTACGACGAGGTGAACCTTAATGTTGGCTGCCCGAGTGATCGGGTGCAGAACAATATGATCGGTGCGTGCCTGATGGGGCATCCGCAGTTGGTGGCGGATTGTGTGAAGGCGATGCGCGATGCGGTGTCGATTCCGGTGACGGTGAAGCATCGGATCGGGATCAATGGGCGGGACAGTTACGCCGAGCTGTGTGATTTCGTCGGCACGGTGCGCGATGCCGGGTGTACCAGTTTTACCGTGCATGCGCGGATTGCGATTCTGGAGGGCTTGTCGCCGAAGGAGAATCGCGACATTCCGCCGTTGCGGTATGACGTGGCGGCGCAGTTGAAGGCGGATTTTCCGGAGCTGGAGATTGTGCTGAACGGCGGGATCAAGACGATGGAGGCCTGCCATGAGCATTTGCAGACCTTTGACGGTGTGATGCTCGGGCGTGAGGCTTATCACAATCCGTATTTGCTGGCGGAGGTCGATCAGCAGTTGTTCGGCAGCAGCGCGCCAGTGATCAGCCGGGCCGAGGCGCTGGCGCAGTTGCGGCCATATATTGCCGAGCATTTGCAGGCGGGCGGTGCGATGCATCACATCACCCGGCATGTGCTGGGGCTGGGCACCGGGTTCCCGGGGGCGCGTAAATTCCGCCAGTTGTTGTCGGTGGATATTCACAAGGCCAAGGATCCGCTGGCGTTGCTGGATCAGGCCGGCGAGTTGCTGCAAGGGCGTTGATGCCCTCCCTCCGTAAAACGCGCCAGGCGGGTTGATCCGCCTGGCGTGCGCATCACCCCGCCGCCGCTTCCGTCCAGTTCACCCAGCCAAACACCCACGTCGCCAGAATCAACAAGCCAAACGCGATCCGATACCAGGCGAACGCCGCATAGCTGTGGTTGGCGATGAATTTGAGCAGGCCGCGTACGGCGATCATGGCGAAGATGAAGGCGATGACGAAACCGAGGGCGAACACTGGCAGGTCGCTGACCTGGAACAGGTCGCGGTATTTGTAGCCGGAGTAAACCGCAGCGCCGACCATGGTCGGCATGGCGAGGAAAAACGAGAACTCTGTGGCGGCTTTCCGGGACAAGCCGAACAATAAACCGCCGATGATGGTCGAGCCCGAGCGCGACGTGCCGGGAATCATTGCCAGGCATTGCACGAAACCGATCTTCAACGCGTCTGACCAGCGCATGTCGTCGACGTGATCGACGCTCACCACATGGTTGCGCTGTTCGGCCCACAACATGACGATGCCCCCCACCACCAAGGCCATGGCCACAGTGATCGGGTTAAACAGGTATTGGTGGATTTTGTCAGCGAACAGTACGCCGAGGACCACCGCCGGAAGGAACGCGATCAGCAGGTTGAGGGTGAAACGTTGCGCATTGCGCTGGGTGGGCAGGCCTTTGACGATGTCGAAGATCTTCGGGCGAAACTCCCAGACCACGGCCAGGATCGCGCCCAGCTGAATAATGATGTTGAACGCCATCGCGCGTTCGCCGCCGAAGTCCAGCAGGTCGGCGACGATGATCTGGTGGCCGGTACTGGAGATCGGCAAGAACTCGGTCAGGCCTTCTACCGCGCCCAATATCAACACCTGGATAAAGGTCCAGAAATCCATTAATCCTCCGTCAGAGCGCTCTTGATGAGCGACCGGTCAACTGCATTCAGGAATTGAGTATCTGAAGTTAAACAATCGGTATAACGCGACACCCATTGCCTGATCAGGCGACGGAGAATATGTCTTATCAAAAGACACACTCAAGCCATGTTAATAATCGTCCGCCTACGAACCACTCGGAAAATATTTAGGCATTTAGATAGGAAAAAGTTCGACCAGCCAATAAAGTGTGATCAAGCTCACACTATCCCGCGATCGTGGACAGTGGCAATTGGACATGAATAAAGCCATCGCCATAGCTTCAAAATAGTGGCACAATTCCACATTGCCACCATCTAACGACTAGTTCACGGTCTCGAGAAAATCAACTAAAAGCTTGAAATGCTTAATTATTGTTAGAAAACTCGGGAGCCACGTCTAAAAATCGCGTGAATGTTACCAATTGTCAGTCACAGATGAGAACCGGTGCTTTAACATCCCGATGTCAGCACCTAATTCGAGTCAAAGCATGATGCTCTCAGGGAACTTGGCGACTAGAAGTCCGCGCCCGACAAACGACGTACCCGGTGTTCTTACTCTGGGTCGTACCCGTGGCGTGGCTGAACATTTCAGGGCGCTGATCGCAAAGCACGTACGCACTGATATGGCACTCGAGGCCGGTTCGTACACTAGTTCCTATAACAATGAACTTTCTGGTTCGTATCGAGCCATCTTCATCGTTATCGACAGTCCGCAAGCGCTGGAAGACAATCTTGCGTTGATCGAGAACCTGCGTAACGAAAACTTGAAGCCGATCATTTGCGCGGTCATTACCGGTCGCGGCGCCTTCAACAAGATCAAGTACTTCCTGTCCGGTGCCGACTTCTGTATCAAGCTCAATACCCTTTCCGACGAGGGCGACGAGTTGCTCGGTGAGTTCTTCAATAGCGAAGAATGGCAGCGGGATATCAATCTGACGCTCGACCCGACGCGCATCTGCCTGCAGGGCGGCCCCCACCAGAAACTCGACATCTCGTTCGCCGAAATGAAGATTCTGGAAGCCTTTGCGCAGACCAGCAATCACATTCTCAGCCATGATGAAATCGCCGGCATCATGGGGCTCAATACCAATTTCTACGACCCGAGGGCGCTGGAAAAATCCATCAGCCGCTTGCGTGGAAAAATCAAGGACATGTATGGTACCAACGCGATTCAGAGCATCCGCGGCTACGGCTATCGCCTGATGCGGGGTCTGATATCGACTGCCTGACTCTCGGGCAGCCATTCTCTTTGCATAATCACGAAGGATCGTCATATGCAACCATACAGCTCAAGTTGTACTTCAAATCTACTAATAATCAAGCCATTGAATGAGCGCGGCTACACCGAACCATAACAATAAACTTAACAACATAGCAGCAGAACGAGTGGAACTTATCGAGGGCCATTTTGGGCCCAGACCCTGCCTGTCGATTACTTCCGAGGAAGTCATTGCTCGCCTGCCGATTTACCTTTTCGCCCATTTTGGTGCACATTTTAGGAGAGAGACATGGAAACTAGTACAACCCTCCCAAGAAAATATTTTGTCGTCGTGACCAACAGTACAACGTCGCAGCGTGAACTTGAGAGCATTCTGTCCAGCGAGCGCTTCAATTCGTTTGGCACGTCTCAGGCACAAATGTTTATTGAAGGTGCTACTTCGCCCTCTTCCGCTCCCATGCTGATGGAGTTCACTTACCCAAGGGGCACCCGGAAAAACGTTGCCCGCACGATTGAACACGACACCCAGCGCATATTGGCCACCCTCGAATCGGAATGGCTCGCAGCACAATCGGCCAATCCGTTTCAAAGTGCAGAGAGCGACAACCGCACTGCCGCCATCGAAGACGCCGCCACTTGCAACGAAACCTGGCATCTGGACAACGATCAGGGCGCATTGGTCAAGGAAGGCGTCGAGATCAGCCTTACCGGACTGGAAACCGCGCTGGTGCGCAAAATGCTCCATCACGAAGAACGCGTGGTCAGTCGAGATGACCTGATCCTCAGCATCGGCCGCGAGCCGGAGCAATATCGTGGCCTGGAAATGTGCCTGAGTCGCCTGCAGGACAAGTTCAAAAACGCGAGTAATGGTGAGCGATTATTCCGTGCCGTAAGAAACCGCGGTTATTGCCTCATTCAGGAAATCGTTGCGTAAATACCGCCGATATCCGCGAACAAGACAAACAGATACAGTGCGATTACAAAAACAACAAGAGCACTCTGTTTGGTTTCACCTCTCCTGGTAAATTCAAGCTCCCTGCCTCCACCCCTCCTACAGTAACAAACACAACATAATTTATTCACCCCCTGCTCTGCGACCTTTTCTAACACCCTTGTATTTGATTATTAAAAAGTTGGCACTATGCCATCTTGTTAGAACTCGTCAGACACCCTCTCCGGCAATAACTTAGTCTATTGATTGACGACAGTTCGGCCTATCGACGTTGTTACCTCAGGACACTCGTCCAATAACAACAACAAGCCTATCTAGCAACTCGGACTTCAACTGTCGAAACCTGAATGGACGTATTTCTGGGGATATCTCATGGAACTTTCTCTACGGATCAATCGAAATAACGGCCTCAAGGGACTTACCTTCTGGGGCCAATGGGCATTGGCGCAGGCTTTCATTGTTGCGTTGTTATTCATACTGGCTGAACGGCACACAGGCACCGTCGAGTTCTATTACCGCATGTGCGCGACACTGGCGGTATTGGCCTCGGTGCCGGCGTATACGTTCAGCGGCGTGTATCGCAAGCAGGACAATTACCTGACGGGGCTGGGACGTCTGTTCATGGGCTGGTCGATGACCATGGTCGCGCTGGCCGGCATCGCGTTCGTGTGCAAGGCCGACGAGGTGTTCTCCCGCGAGGTGACGCTGAGCTGGGCGGTCTACGGCTTCCTCGGCCAGGCATTGATGTACGCGCCGCTGCATGCCTTTTCCAAGTATTACCAGCGTTCCCGCACCAGCGCGCAGAAGACCCTGATCGTCGGCACTGGCGAGCTGGCTCTGGGTCTGGCGAAGAAGATCAGCCAGGTGGAAAACCTGCCGCTGGTAGGTTTGGTCAGCAACGGCGCGACACCACAACTGAATGCGGATGCACCGCGTGTGGTCGGTGATCAGGAAGATTTGCTGGAGCTGATCAAGGACCATGACATCCGCCGTTTGTACATCACCCTGCCGCTGGCCGAGGCCGCAAAAATCGAAGCGATGTACGTCGATTTGCTCGGTGCCAACGTCGATGTGGTCTGGGTGCCGGACTTGAACAGTCTGACCCTGCTCAACCATTCGGTGAAGGTCGTGGACGGTCTGCCGGCGATCTGCCTCAACGAAAGCCCGCTGACCAGCCGCCCTACTGCTGCGCTGAGCAAAAGTCTGGTGGAAAAAGGCGTGGCGCTGCTGGCGATCATCCTGTTGAGTCCGGTGCTGCTGTTCATTGCATTGGCGGTGAAGATCAACTCGCCGGGCCCGGTGTTCTTCAAGCAGGATCGCCACGGCTGGAACGGCAAGGTGATTCAGGTCTGGAAATTCCGCTCGATGCGCGTGCACGATGATCGTGAAGTGATTCAGGCCAGCCGTAATGATTCGCGTATTACCGCGGTCGGGCGTTTCATCCGTCGCACCTCGCTGGATGAATTGCCGCAGTTGTTCAACGTGTTGCAGGGGCAAATGGCTTTGGTCGGCCCGCGCCCACACGCGGTGGCGCACAACCACTACTACTCGGGGAAAATCCTCGCGTACATGGCTCGCCACCGAATCAAACCGGGAATCACCGGGCTGGCGCAAATCAGCGGCTGCCGTGGCGAGACCGACACCATCGACAAGATGCAGCGGCGGGTGGAGATGGACCTGCATTACATCAACAACTGGTCGTTGTGGCTGGATCTGAAGATCCTGGTGAAGACGCCGTTTACGTTGTTGTCGAAAGATATTTATTGATGGACTGGTGACAAGCCAGGCGATACCGCGAGGGGACGAAAGTCCCCTTTTTTGTGGGCGGGATTTGGTAGTGGGTCAGGCTGTTGCGATGGTTGCAGTGCCGACGCCTTCGCGAGCAAGCTCGCTCCCACAGGGATGGGGTTTGGGTCGGGATGTGTGGCCTCACCGCAGGCTCACTCCTACAGGGAGAGGGATGTGGGGTGGCTCGGGGTTTACTCGGTAATCTTCGAGAAGTTGCGATAGAACATGTCACCCTCGCGGCTATCGGTCATCGAGTGCAGCTGGAAGCTGCGATTGAGCCTGGCGCCGCCATCACGGGTCAGCGGGGCCCAGACCAGGTTGGCGCGGCGCATGGTCGACATGCTCATCATTTCGTCGAACGGGATCGACAGGTAGATGCCTTTGTCAAAACTACCCTCCCCGTACTCGGCGCTGCCGGCGGTAGTGATCGTGGCCCAGGCGCCGAAACGCACGCCATTGAAGAACTCGCGGGAGATGTCGAGTGTGCCGCCCCAGTCGCCGGCCAGATAACGACCAACACTGACCGCCGCCAACGTGTCATACGGCAAGTCGGTGTAGCCGGTGATATGCCCGGTCCAGATCGAGTAATCGCGCAAACCGAAACCCTGGTCGAACTCGCGCTGACGCACGTAGTTCAGATCCGCCCCCACCGACCAGCGCTCGCCGGTCGGACGGAACAGCACCTCACCGCCGACGCCGGCAAACATCGACTCCAGATAGCCGCCGTAGACCATGCCATACAGGTCCTTGTCCAACTGCTCGGCGTGGCTGACCTGGAACAACGGCATGGTCACTTCCGAGGTGGTCAGGTACTGACGCAAATCGGTGCGCACCCGCGGAAGGCCACTCGGCGCATCGTAGGTGAACTTGTCGAAGTTGTTCACCAGGTTGGCACTGAGCAGGCCGTTCCACCAGGTGTTGCGGTTGAAGCGGTACTCGGCATCCGCGTCGGCACTGAACTGATAGAGCAAGCCATCCGGGCCGCCGACGTTCTGCTTGAAGCCGAGGCCGACGCCATAATTGAAGTGTTGCGGCGCTTCGCTGTAGAGGGTTTTCTCGTTGTGCGGCATCGCCGGGTTGATCTCGGTGGTGCGGTGCAACGACTCCAGCGGCTCCTCGTTGTTGATCACTTCGCGGAAGGTCTGACGCGGCACGCTGGTCTCTTCCAGTGGCAGGTCGTAGCGCTTGTTGACCACGGTGAACCAGTTGATGTCGTCGTTCACGCTGTTGTCGAGAATCCGGCTCGCGCGGCCAACGGCCTTCGACGAATGGAAGTAGCGCTGCTGCTCGCCGTAGACGATCAGCTCGGAATCACGCTGGCTGATGCGCTCGACCTTGTAGCCGGCATTTTGCTGCAGACGTTGCGACACGTCGGCCCAGTTGACCTGTTCCATCGGCGTGGTCGGCATCTTCGCCGGCAGCGGTTCCGGCGTCGGATCGTAGGTTTTGGCCGGTGCCTTGCGGCTGACAAAATTGGTGTGGAACGTGATGCCGAACATCGCCGTGTTGCCACGTTCCCAGGCCGCACTGACGTCCACCGAATCGGCCACCTTGAATACCGCACCGAAGTTGATCGGCGAGTCTTGCTTGATCACGTTGTCCTTGGGCTCGTGCTTGTAGTCGTTGCCTTCGTATTCGAGTTTCAGGCTGAGTCGATCCCACGGTGTCTGGTAGCTGACGCCACCGAAAAACGACGGCCGACCGCGAAAGTACGAGCCGGAGTTGACGTCACCGGTACCTTCGAGAGCCGGTCGAGTGTCGAAGCGATCACTGACGTAGCCCAGCGGGTTGTCGAGATCACCGCGATTACCGAGATAACCCCAGGCAATACCGGCGCTGAAATCGAAATTATCGAAGCGTTTGTTGGCGACGAAAAATTCACTGGAGAACAAGCCCGTACCACCGATGTCTCGGAAGCCCAGCGCGACTTCCGGTGCCCAGTGGCTTTCCTGCCAGAGCCGGACTTTGGCGTCGACCGCCTTGTCCTTGTAGCTCTGGCTGCCACTCAGCGCCTCGGAGCCGTACGGCCGGTTGGTGATCGCGGTGTAGCGGAACGAACCTTCGAGCCAGTCCAGTGGCTGCAACGACACGCTGTAGCGGCTGTAAGGCTCGGTGCGGTTGGCGTTGACGCTCAGTTCGCCGGCCGGGGCCATGCGCGCGGTCGGGGTCTGCAACAGACCGGTGCCGCCGAAATCATTTTGGGTAATACGCGGCTCGGCATGCACCAGACCGCACGGCAATAACAACACAGCTGCAAAACGTAACTTCAACGAACCACCTCAGCCAGCTGCGTGGCAATCAATTCGGCCAACTGCTGATTCAGTTCAGGAACAGGCGGATCCAGATCATCATTCTTCACCGGCACCAGAATCTTGCTGCCGGCCACGGGGAACTGCCCGCTCTCGCGATTCCAGTGCGCGATGCCCACCCGCCGCACTGCACCATTGGGCTGGATCAGCCACAGGTAATCGGCCTCGGCATCGTCCAGCGGCGTGCAGCTTTCCAGGTACTCACGCGCTTCCAGCAGGGGCTGATAAGGCAGGTGGCAGGTCTCGGCAACTGCGCCCAGCACTTGCACCTCGTCAACCCGCTTCGGATAGATCAGGCGATCGCCATCGTCGAGACGAATGTTGCGTGCGAAACCGACTTCCACCGCGACCGGATCGAGATCCGCGACCTGACGCCCGGTGACCGGCATCTGCCGCACCTGTTCGGCCAGGCGCAGCGCCAGCGCCGCGCGACTCGGGCGGTCAAACAACGAAGCCATGCGCTGCAACACATCGAGATCAAACAACACCCCGGCCTTGAGCCGCGCCTGCTCCTCCAGCAACGACTGGCGTAGCAACACGCCGGCCAGCCAGTAACCCTCGGCATTCGGCAGCGCCACGCTGATCACGTCGAGCAAGCGCCCGCCCGGCGGCAATTCCACCGGCCCTGGGTTGGCGACATCGCCGCTGACGGTGACCGCTGCCTGACTGATGCCGCTGAGCAACAGCAAACCTGCCGATAACATCCGTAAGCGCTTCACGGCAGATGCCTGCGATCAGGGGTCAGTTGCACGATGCGCACGCGCAGTTGCGTGGTCAGTTGCTGCTCGCTCTGCAGGATGAAACCATCCAGCGGATCGACCCAGTAATGGTTGGTCGCGCGCAGCCCAATCGCCGGGACGTCGATACGTTCGTCGACACGCAGCACGGTGTATTCCTTGTCGAGAATTTGCAGGGTTTGCGTGGATCGACGGGAGAACCGGCTGTTGACGATCAAGCCGACTTCCTGGCCCTTGTACAGGTCGATCCAGCGTTGGCTGGTGAAGCCATCGGCGACTTGATGCAGGCCGCGCTTGAACGGCGCGTCGTCGGCCAGCCGCGTACCGTCCAGGTCGCCCTCGACACCGAGGCCGATGGTGCGCACGGCGAGGCCATCGCGCAGCAGCAACACCTGTTTGCCGGAGGCGACCCAGAACTGCAGGTCTTCACGCTCGCGCACCAGCGCCAGCACCCCGGAGCCGGACGGTGTGGTCAGTTTGACTTGCGGATACTTGACCTCGGCCACCTGCGCCGCACTCACGTCCATCTCGTCCGGGCCGATCACCGCCGACTTGAGGTTGCGTACCGAAGCGGTCATCAGCGGGTTACAGCCACACAACATCAAGGCCGCCATCAGGCAGACGCCAACTTTCAAGGTTTTCACGGTCGGCCTTATTTGCTGTTGTTGCTGAATTCGCTCCAGTTCTTCGCAGCGGAAGCCCCGGTCCCGACAATCGATGCCGACGGCACCAGTTGGCTGATGAAGCGGTTCCAGCGCGTGACGTTGGCCGGGCCGACGTACACCACATCCTGGGGACGCACTTCAAAGTGCGAAGCGAGTGCCATTGAGGTCGGCGACTGAGCTTCCAGTTGATAGATTTTCGCCGGCTCGACATCGAGGTTTTCCACCCCGCGAATCACGTACACCGCGTTGCCGTTGGAGGTGGTCTGGCTCAAGCCGCCGACCGAACCGAGCACGTCGGAGAGGTTCATCGTCGCGGTCTTGAAACTCAGCGCACGGGGCTGATTGACTTCGCCCATGACGTAGATGCGCTTGTTGTCGTTGTACGGCAGATACAGCTGATCGCCGCCCTTGAGGAAGACGTGCTGCAACTCGGAATCCTGCTGGTTCAGCGAGTCGAGATTGAGCGGATACACCCGGCCATTGCGAGTCAGCAACAAGCCCGACAGGTCGGCGTTGTTGGTGTCGATGCCGGCAGTACCGAGGGCCTCGACCACGCTCAACGGGTTGGTGGAAATCGGCTGTGGTCCGGCCTTGGCGACGGCGCCGGAAACCACCACTTTCTGACTGGCGAAACGCAGCACCGCGACATCCACTTGCGGCTCGGCGATGAACGCCGACAGCCGGGTTTCGATGTCCGAGCGCAGCTGTTGAATAGTCTTGCCGGCCGCCTGCACTTCCTTGATGAACGGGTAGTACAGCGTGCCATCGGAGCGCACCAGTCGACCGTTGGCGTCGATCTGCTGTTGTGCCCCCGATGGCGCGGTCAGCTCCGGGTGATCCCAGACCGTGATGTACAGCACATCGTTGCTGCCAATGCGGTATTCCGCCGGTGTTGCCAACAGTTCCGCCGGCACCGTTTCACGCTTTTGTGTGGCGCGAGTCATCGAGATCAGCTTGGGCGTGATCGGAATCAGCTCGACCCGACTGCTTTCGCTGGCGCCCTGGCGCGTGATGTCGCCGGTGCTCAGGTATTGGCCGGGGGAGAACATGCAACCTTGCAAAGCGATACTTGCCAACAGCAAAAGAGAAAAACTACGAGTCATAATGGCACTACGCTATTCAAGGGCGAATCTAAAAATAAAGTCACCCGACTTGCGTCGGGCGACCCTGTACTGCACTAACAAATGTTCCTGTTAGTTGTGCGTGCCGGTGGTGCCGGTAGTACCGGTGGTGCCAGTGGTACCGCCGTTGGCACTTCCGCCGCTGTTGGACGCCGCGACTGCACTGGCAACCATTGCAGTACTGGCAGCAGGCGCTGTAGAAGCCGCCACACTGCCAGATACATTGGTCACCGCAGTTAGCGGCGCTTCAGCAGCGGACGCCCAGTTGCTCAACATCGTCAACAGGGCAATCGCCATCACTTTTTTCATATCAACTCCTTTCTAACATTCGACCTGTTAAAAACCGGTCTTTGTTAGCGGTGGTAGCGTTCAAGCCCGCAAAAAGCGCGAACAAGATCCGTCGTTTTTTCACAGTCTTACCCAACTGATAAAAGTCGAACGGCAGGTTTATATCTACGGACTTGCAAAAGGCATTTCCAGCGTATTTTCCCGACGATATCTAACAGCTGACCGAAACTAACATTCAGTATTAGAACGACATCATTCGAGATAACCGCGCGGATGATTCGATTGCCAGCGCCAGGTATCGGTGACCATGTCCTGCAAACTGCGCGTGGCTTTCCAGCCAAGCTCTTTTGCGGCTTTGGAAGCGTCGGCCCAGCTCTCGGCAATGTCCCCGCTGCGCCGCGGCATCACCCGGTACGGCACGGGTCGTCCGCTGGCTTGTTCGAAGGCATGCAGCACTTGCATCACGCTGTAGCCGTCGCCGGTACCGAGGTTCCAGGTATGAATACCCGGGCGGTCGGCAATCGATTGCAGAGCTTTGAGATGGCCATCGGCGAGGTCGACGACGTGGATGTAATCGCGTACCCCGGTGCCGTCGATCGTCGGGTAATCGTCGCCGAAGATCGACAACTCCTGCAGGCTGCCGACCGCAACCTGGCTGATGTAAGGCAACAGGTTGTTGGGGATGCCGCTGGGGTCTTCGCCCATATGCCCGCTGTGATGCGCACCGATCGGGTTGAAGTAACGCAGCAAGGCGATGCTCCAGCGTGGCTCGGCCTGACTCAGGTCGCGCAGCACGTTCTCGACGATCAGCTTGGACTGACCATAAGGGTTAGTCGGAATGCCGGTGGGGAAATCTTCGCGGATCGGCATCTGCTCAGGTTCGCCGTACACCGTCGCCGACGAGCTGAACACCAGCCGGAACACCCCGGCCGCCGCCATCGCCTGACACAGCGTGATGCTGCCACCGACGTTGTTCTCGTAGTAATCCAGCGGCTTGCGCACGCTCTCGCCGACGGCCTTGAGCCCGGCAAAATGCAGCACCGCGTCGATCGCATGCTCGCGGAAAATCCGGTCGAGCAACGCCCGGTCGCAGACATCGCCGCGAATCATCAACGCGCTTTTGCCGCAGATACCTTCTATCGCGTGCAATGCCGCATCGCTGCTGTTGCAAAGATTATCCAGTACAACAACTTCATAACCTGCTTCAAGCAGCGCAAGTGTGGTGTGCGAGCCGATATAGCCGGCGCCACCCGTTACCAGAATCTTCATAGCGCGGTCCGTCATTGGATAAGTGACAAGTAGCCTGTCAAGTCCCTTTTATTGATTCTGTGGCGCACCACACAAATAAGGACGACAACAGCCTTAAACAAAATTAGTTCAACCACTGGCAATAAATATTTTTGCAGGTCAAACTGTATTGCCCGGTACTTATTAGCACCCCAAGTACACTCATCACTATCAACAGATACCGACTAAAAATAACTAATAACGTTATTACCGACATCTCATAACATTGTCATGTTTTACCCCCTGCGCTAATTGCCATTAACAACCTGACTCAGGTATTAAAGTACTCGTTCAATAATCATTGAAACTTGTGCGCCTTGATCAGTGCGCGCATCCGTTGCCTGTGTTCCATGACTGTCCAGGATACTTTTATGATTCGTAAATGTTTGTTCCCCGCTGCCGGTTACGGCACGCGTTTCTTGCCGGCGACCAAAGCCATGCCGAAAGAGATGCTGCCGATCGTCAACAAGCCGTTGATCGAATACGCCGTTGAAGAAGCACGGGACGCCGGCCTGCAACACATGGCCATCGTCACCGGTCGGGGCAAGCGTGCGCTGGAAGACCACTTCGACATCAGCTACGAACTCGAACACCAGATCCGCGGCACCGAGAAAGAAAAATTCCTCGCCGGCACCCGCGAGCTGATCGACACCTGTACCTTCTCCTATACCCGTCAGGTGGAAATGAAGGGCCTCGGTCACGCGATTCTCAGCGGCCGTCCGTTGATCGGCGATGAACCCTTTGCCGTGGTGCTGGCCGATGACCTGTGCCTGAACCTGGAAGGTGACGGCGTGCTGTCGCAGATGATTCAGCTGTACAAGAAATTCCGCTGCTCGATCGTCGCCATCCAGGAAGTCCCGGCCGACCAGACCCACAAGTACGGGGTGATCGCCGGCGAGTTGATTTCCGACGGCATCTACCGGGTCAACAACATGGTGGAAAAACCGGCGCCGCAGGACGCGCCGTCGAACCTGGCGATCATCGGCCGCTACATCCTGACGCCGGACATCTTCGACCTGATCGCCGACACCCAACCGGGCAAGGGCGGCGAGATCCAGATCACCGACGCGCTGATGAAACAGGCGCAGAACGGTTGCGTGCTGGCCTACAAGTTCAAGGGCCTGCGCTTCGACTGCGGCGACGCCGAGGGTTACCTGCAGGCGACTAATTTCTGCTACGACAACGTCTACCTCAAAGGCCGCTGAGACGGCCCCGCCCACTTCTCTTTTCAGGAGGCAACCGATGAACATGGCACAGCATGCAGCAGAGATTGAACGTGAGGTGGGCAACCTCGGCACGGTGAGCTGGCTGTCACGCCATCAGCCGTTGCCCAGCGCCAACGAGTCGTGGCTGGGCAGCATTCTGCTGGTGGAACGCATCGGCATGTTTCCCGCGTCCGGCGACATTCGCCGCACGCTGGCGGATCCCTATCCCCTGCTCGCCCATCTGAAACAACGCTATGCCGAACAGGCACTGGAAATGGACGACCGCGATGGCCTGAAAGTGATCTTCAGCGACTGGCGCTTCCGCGTACGCCTGTGCTGCAACGAGCCGGCGATCATCATCAATGTCGAGACGCGGTGTGCCACGCAACTGATGCCGCAGAAAACGGCTGAGCTTCTGAGCCAGATCGAACAATTCGAATAGCACACTGCCCCTTGTAGGAGCTGCCGAAGGCTGCGATCTTTTGATTTTAAGAGCAAGATCAAAAGATCGCAGCGTGCCGCAGCTCCTACAGGGGTTTTGTGGTGTCGCAACTGGCTGTGTTGATGCCACTGACGATCCAGCGATAGAAGTAATCGGCAATCACCTTCCCACCCGTGGCCGGTTGCGGATGAATCTTGTCCGGACCGATCATCGCCGCCGCGTAGCGTTTGACGTCAGGGCCGAACGCGCATTGCAGATTGGCAAAGCCCAACTGCTGCTCATTTGCCCACGGCTGCAAGACCTGTGCATACGCCGACATCGGATAGGCGCTGGAACGCGTGGTGTCCTGACGCATGATCAGGTTGATGCTCGCCGCCGGTTGGATCTCGCGGATCATCGCCACCAGCCCCTGAACGTTGTGCAGGTACTGTTCGGGTTTGACCCCGAAGCCCTGATCGTTGCCGCCGAGCATGATCAGGTAAACGTCGGCGGGGATCTTCGACACGGCGGCTTTCCATTGCACCTGCCATTGCGGATCCTGGTGATAAAAGTCAGCGGAGGCCGCTCCGGAGGCCGCCAGTTTCGAGACCCGCACACCGTTCAGCTCGTTGCTCATCCACAAGCCAAACAAGGTCGGCGCGCCCTTCACCACTTCCAGTTTGAACGACCAGTCTGCCGCTGAAGAGAGACCTGCAAGCGGTACTTCCTGTACACCAGAACCCTTGAGCGTCAACGGTTTCCAGTCCTCCGAGGGCGTCCAGCGGTAGCGCAGCTCGCTCGGTTCGCCGTTGCCCAGGTAGAGCAATTTCGCCTGAGTGACTTGGGTGTCGATGGCGGGTGTCGGGCTGGCATCGATTTGCAGCCAGGCACCGGGCGTGCCGGTCACCGTGCGGCTGTCGGGGCTGGCCTGGCCGAGACCGGACACCTGCCAGCCACCGCCGAAGTATTTTTCGCTGCTGCGGGTGTATTTGAAATGCGTGCCGCCCAGCGCGGCGCCGTGGTTGAAACCGACGTAACCGGGACCGGCAAAACCCACTTCGCCGGCCACGCGCTGCACCAGTTTGTTCAGGTAGAAATCCTGCCCGGCGCTGTAGCTGTCGCCGATCACCGAGACCGACAAGACCTTCCCGGCCTTGCCTTCGCGCCACTGCGCAAAGCGCTCGCGGGCATCGCCCACTTCCACCACCGACGCCGCGATGGGCTGAGCGTCATTGACTGCCAACATGCATTATTTCCTTCAGTCTGGAATGGCCCCTTCGCGAGCAGAGGTTGAGGTCATCCGCTAAATCCTTGTACACCCAAATCCTGTGGGAGCTGGCTTGCCAGCGATGCGGTGGGTCAGGCGAATAAGCTTCATCTGATCGGTCCCCATCGCTGGCAAGCCAGCTCCCACAGGGATGATGTGAGTTCCGGAGATCCTTGCTCGCGAAGCTTTTCAGCTTCTGGCCGGCACCACCGGCGTGACGCTCGCCGCCGGTTTTTTCTTCGCCGCGCGCTCCCCGAGAAACAGCACCGAAGTGACATTGAAGCGGCTGAAAATCATCGACAGCACCACCGGCCCCAACAGACCAAACAGCAGCCCACTGAGCACCAGAATGCTTTCGTCTTTCACCCCCAGCCGCCCCATGACAAACCGCGAAGTCGCCGCGAACAGCACATGGAACAGAAAGATCGCGTAAGAGTAGCCGCCCAGCCAGGTCAGCCACTTCGAACGCATGTCACTCGACAGCAGAGCGATGCAGGACACACAACCCACGGTCAAGCCGATCAGGCTGCGGCGGTCGACGATCAACTCACGATCAATCGCCGCCACGTACAACAGCGTCAGCGAGATCAGCACAAACACCAGCGGCCCGATCACCTTGAACCGTTGCTTCAACGCCTCGACATTTTCCTGGCCGATCATCCCCGCCACAAAAAACGGCAACAGATAAATCGCGCCATTGATGCCGAACGCATCGAGCTTGAACGGCGGCAACAGAAACACTGCCGCAGCGAAGGCGAACAGCAGATACAAGCGCGTCATCGAGCGCAGCATCCCGCGCCATTCCAGCAGACCGACGAACATGAAAATGATGAACACCGCCTGCAAAAACCAGAAGTGGTTGACCGGCACCCAGAACGACAGCAACGCATCAATCACGCCGACGTCCTTGTTCACCCCCGGCCCTACCGCCTGCAACACCGAAAACGGCACGCCGACGCAAAACAGCGGCACGAGCAGCCGTCGCACCTTGCCGCTGAAGAACGCGGAAAAGTCATTGCCGCGAATTTTGTAGATCGAATAGATGTAGCCGGAAATGAAGGTGAACAGCGGCATGCGCACGTACACCATCGAGTCGGCGATCACTCGGAACGGCGAGCCGATATCGATCTTCAGGCCCCCGCCCAACGGGCCAATGACGTGATAGAGCACCAGCAGCAGGCACGCCAGACCCCGCAGAGTTTCGATCTCCAGCGATTTTTTCTTGCTCGACATACAGCACCTGCCTCAATTCAGAACTCGTGATTCAACCCGCACCGGTTTGTTCGCGCGCAACATCAAACCCAGGCCGACAAACAACACCGGCACTACCATGGAAAAGTGCCGGGCGAAGGAGCCGAAGTCCGGCTCGAACAACCCCTGCACCAGCAGGAACGCCAGCGGAATCGCGATCAGCTCCTTGGGTTTGGTCTCGATCGGTGCGCCTTTGTAGTCGGTGGAGGTGATGACTTTGAACAGCAGCAGCGCGGTCATGATCATCAGCGCCACAAAGATCACCTGGCCCGGCCCGGACAACAGAATCAGCTCCACCGGGAACGACAACCGGAAGAAAATGATCATCGAGTCCAGCGCCTGCGAGACGAAGTCACTGCCGCTGAGCCACGAGACGATCAGCGACTTCGAACCCTCCTCGCCCGCCGTGCGCAACTCGTTGTTGCTGGCGCGAATCGACGACACCGGAAACCCCAACGCCAGCTGGATCGCCATGGCCACCGCCAGGTAAAACAGGAACAGCATCAGGAAGAAAGTGAAGCGCGACACGTACTTCTTCATCACGCAGACGCCGACCCACGACAGCGAAAACAGAATCCAGTAAGGGCGGATCAGCACGCCGTAGATCACCGCTGAGAGAAAAAAACCGCCGCGGTATTTGCGCGTCAGCGAGCTGAACAAAATGCTCAGCACCGCCACCGAGACGATGATTTCCTTGGTCAGGTTTTCCAGAAAAAACGATCGCACAATCCCCCACAGACACAGGGTGCCGAAGATCGCCAGCGGCATGCGCCGGAACACCACCACCGGAATCGCCGTGAGGAAGAAGTTGCAGAACATCCCGTAGGCCCAGGCGTTGGTCAGGTTGATCCCGGTGGGCCGCAGCAGGAACGCCGAACACTCGTAGGAGGAGCGATCCGGCGAGAACGGGTTCCAGAAATTGCAGTTGTCGGCCCGCGCATAGGACGACCACAACGTCATCGCATCCGGCCCCGGATCGCGCGGGATCAGCAGCGGCATCGCCACCGACAGGAACAACCCGGTGAACAGAATCAGGAACGACAGCGAGGAATCGAGTCTGCGGCCGCGAAACTCGATGCACGGCAACTTCAACCCCATGCCAGCGCCCCTTTGGCACGGGTCGCCCGAGTCAACACGGCGATCACTCCGAGCTGCACGATGATCGCGAAGACATTGCCCCACGCCGCGCCATAAATCGAATAATGCTTGATCAGCAGGTAACTGACCGGCACCGACACCAGCAAGCAAATGGCCGCGCTGGCGAATGACACTCGACTGTTTTTCGAGGCGATCAGACCGCCCCAGACGATGTCGCCGATGGCCCGCAGGGCAAAGGAAAAGATCAGCACGCCGAGGATCGCGTTGTCCGGACGCGGCACGCTGCTGGCGACGTAATCGAGCACCACGTTGAAGAACAGATAGATCAACACGGCCACCGCCGCTGACACCACCAACGAGCGCATCACCCACTTGTTGACGAACAAGTGCCGGACGGTGAATGCCTGCTGATCCGCCTGAAAGCGCTTGGCCAGCACCGGAATGCCGACCACCGCCACCACCGCGTAGGACAGCGCCTGCAAGGTGTTTGCCGCCGACCATGCGTACACGTATTTACCGAGGCTGGCGTAGGGTTCGAGGTCGGCAATCAGAAAGCGCTCGGCGTACTGACTCAGCGCGATCAAGCCCGTGCCGAAGTAGAACGGCAGGCCGGCCTTCCACACGGTCGCGGTAGTCAGTGCTTCGCTGACCCGGCCCTTGTGCACGTTCACCACAATCAGGTAACCGGCGACGATCACCAGCACGTTGGCGGCGACCCACAACCACAGCACACTGGCGATGCCGGACACCCAGTCGAGCATCATCCCGCCCACCGCCAGCAACGCCCACAGGCCGGTCTTGATGAAAAACAGCAGCGCTCCCGCCGTGGCTTTCTGTGCGGAAAACACGAACGAGTTGATCTCGAACGACAGGTGTTCGGTGAGCAGCACCAGCGTCACGCAGAGGATCAGTGCGGTGCCCGCCTCGACCTGCTGGAACAGCGAGTAGATCCCCACCGTCGCCAGCGACAGCAGCAACCCCACCGCCAGATACAGCAGCAGGACTTTGTCGACCACCCGCCGCGAACTGCCACCGACGCTGATCAACCTATTGATCTCGGAACTGAAACCAACGCTGTAGAACTTCGAAGCGATCAGCGACGCCGCGACCACCACCCCATAAAACCCCAGCGCTTCGTAGCCCAGGTAATGGGTGATGGCCAACACCAGCAAGAACTTCGCGCCCAAGGCTCCGCCGCGAAGCAGTAAGCGAAATATCATCGAACGACGCCTTTGATGATCTCGTCCATCATCACCGTCTTGGCTTCGATTTCGCGGCAGGTATCGGTCAGGCGCTTGCCGAAGTTCGACAGGGCATTCGGCGCGTAAACGGTGTCGATGATGGTGTCGACATTGATGTCGCCGCCGTTGATCACCCAGTCTTCCACGCCCATGTCCTGATAGGCGCCAAAGCCTTTGCGCTCATAGCTGATGTGGTACGCCGGAACACCGGACAGCAGCGATTCGATGGCGCCGTGCAAACGCACGGAGATCACCAGGTCCGGCTGATACTTGGCAATCGTCGCCTTCAGTGACAGCAGGTCTTCGCTGATGCCCAGCTCGCGATAGAACGCACCGTCATCGTTGCCGCGAACGGCGCTCTGCACGGCGCAGACCACTTTGCTTTTGTTCTTCAGGCGCTGCAGCAGCAACTTCAGGTTGGCGACGTAGGCGACCTTCTTTTCCTTGCTCCACTCCGGCGGCTTGCGCAGCACCACGCACACGGTGGCCGGCGAGGCGGCGCAACGGGTGAACTTCGGTTGCTGAAGGATCTTGCTGGCCAACGACTGCACCGCCAGATCCGGCGCACGGTAGACGTTTTCGCAGGCATCGAACATCGCCGAGGAACGGTTATCGCGCACGAACACCGCGTCGGCGCTGGCGTAGTGATCGACGATCTGGCGGCTCTCGCCATGGAACGGGCCGATGCTTTGCGGCAGGTACACCGACGGCACTTTGCTGAGGATCGCCGTTTCCAGTTGCTTGGCGTGGCCGAGTTTGAGCTTGATGTGTTCGAAGGCGCTTTTCGAGCGCATGTAGCCGCCACCGACACCGACGATCAGATCGGTCTTGCGCAGCAGATCCGCCAGCCCGGCATACGACTGGTTGAGGAACACCGCCTGCTTGACCCGCCCCAGGCCCTTGGCCGCCATCACCGGCGCGTCGAAACGCGGGTGCGGCAGGTAATCGAAAGACTGCGGATCGGACGCCACGACATTGATCGCGGTGTCTTCGCCAAAGTTGCGCTGCACCAACGCGATGGCCAGATCGACGAGCAGGCCGTCACCGGAGTTGGACGCACTGTAGCCATGCAAAATCGTTACGTTCATAAGCTGAGTTCTACTTAATAAGTGGGAGCGCAATACACGTCGTAGGTCTGGCGGATCATCAGCGCGGCACTGAAGCGCTCGCGCACGATGTTCCGGCCTTCGCTGCCGAGGTCGAGCAACCGCGGCTTCTGGATTCGCGCCAGCACATCGGCCAGCGCCTGGTGATCACCGGTGGGAAAGACGTAGCCGGACACTTCATGGGTGACCAGTTCGGGCAGCGACGTGCAGTTGCTGGCGATCACCGGCAAACCCATGGCCATGCCTTCCAGCGGCACCATGGCGAAGCCCTCCCAGCGGCTCGGCACGATCAGCGCATCGGCCTGTTGATACAGCGCCTGCACTTCGGCCGGGGTGACCCATGGCAGGTACTCGACCGCGTCCATCTGCGGGCACTCGACCTTGTCCTCGTTGACCGCACTGCCAACCACCGTCAGCTTCAGATCGTTGCGCTGCACCTTGGCGAAGGCTTTGAGCAATACGTCGAAGCCTTTCTGGTAGTCGAGGCGACCAACGAACAGCAGATGAATCGGCTCGGGGCTCTCGGCCTTCGGCGCGTCTTCCTTGTGCGGGATGCCGTTGTAGATCAGGCGCATGCGCTTGCGCTCGATGCCGAACCGCGCGGCTTTGTCCATCTCGTAGCGGCTGACGCAAATGATCACGTCGGTGACTTTCTGCAACACGCGCTCGATCCAGGCGTAGACCTTCTGCTTGATGGGCGAGCTTTCCATCAGGAACGAAAAGGCGTGCGGGCAGTAGACGATTTTCGGCTTGCGCCACGGTCGTAGAAGCACACAGACCACGCGGCCGATTACCCCGGAAAAGGTGCTGTGCAAATGCACCACATCGGGTTTTTCCTTGAGCATCACGCGGGTCAGTTGCCAGGCAAATCGCAGCAGCGAACGCACATCACGCCCGCTGCGCTCGAACGTGCGAATCTGCTGTGCATCGATGCCGTGCAGCTCTTGTTTCTGATCGAGCGGCACCAGATAGACCAGCTCGTAATTCGAATCCTGGCCTTCGGGCGACGCCGAGATGGTGCGGATAACGGTGGCGACCCCACCTTTTATCGTTTCAGCCACGTGCAGTATTTTCTTCACAACCCACCCACTTTCATGCCTGTTGGAACGTCCCTGAATCTCAGGATTTGTCCGACGCGTATTCGTAGTTGTAATAGCCGTAGCTGCCATTGCCGTAATAGCTGGCCGCGCGCTTCTCGACGCCATTGAACACCGCGCCCTTGAGCTCGATGCCGTTCTGCGCGAAGCGGCGAATGGTCGCTTCAATTTCCTTGGCCGGGTTTACCGCAAACCGCGTGACGATCAGGCTGATCCCGGCTTCACGCCCGACAATCGCCGCGTCGGTCACTGCGAGCAGTGGCGGCGTATCGATGATCACCACGTCGTAGCGTTCACTGAGTTCGGCGAGCAGGTCGCGGAAGTTGGCGTGCATCAGCAGCTCGGAAGGATTCGGTGGAACCTGACCACGGCTGATGAAGTGCAGGTTGTCGATTTCCACCGTGTTGATCGCCTGCTCGATGCTGCAGCGCTTGACCAGCAGATCCGACAGGCCATTGGCGATCGGCACATTCAGCGTCTTGTGCAAGTGGCCCTTGCGCATGTCGGCGTCGATCAGCAACACGCGCTGACCGCTCTGCGCCATGACCGCGGCGAGGTTGGAGGAGACGAAGGTCTTGCCGACCTGCGGGCTGGGGCCGGAGATCATGATGCGGTTGTTGGTCGAGTCCAGCGCGGCAAAGTGCAGGCAGGTGCGCAGGCTGCGGATCGATTCGATGGACAGGTCGGTCGGGTTGCGCAGGGCCAACAGATAGGCCGGCGTCTCGGCGGTGCTTTTGACCCGGCCCTTTTTCGTATCCTCGTCGCGCTGCAAGGCGCTGTAAGGAATCGATGCGTACACCGGCAGCCCGAGCTGTTCGATGGCTTCCGGGCCTTCCAGACCTTTGCTCAACGATTTGCGCAACAGCACCAGGGCCACGCCGACAAAGGCGCCGAGGAACGTTGCGATCAGCACGATCAGGGCTTTTTTCGGTTTGACCGGGCTGCTCAGGTCGACATCCGCCGGATCGATCAGGCGCACATTGCCCACCGCCCCGGCGCGGACGATGTCCAATTCCTGGGATTTGTTCAGCAACTGCGTGTAGATCTGCGAAGCCACTTCCACATCGCGGGTCAGGTTGAGCAGCTCCTGCTGCGTGGCCGGCAGATCGCCGACCTTGCCTTCCAGCGACTTCTGCTGCTGGGTCAACTCACCGATCTGCGACATCAAGGCGCGATACGCCGGATGCTGTTTGGTGAACTTGCGATCCATTTCCGCCTGCTGCATTTTCAGCTCGGAAATCCGCGTTTCCAGCGCCACGGACTGACCGAGCACCGACTGCGTTTCCAGGGAAATGTTCACGGTCTTGCCGTGGGTCTGATACGCGTTGAGCGCATCGCTGGCCTTGGCCAGATCACGCTTGACCTGCGGCAACTGACTTTGCAGGAACGCCAGGCTCTGCGCTGCTTCCGCCGAGGTGCGGCGCACGTTCTGGTCCACGTAGAGCGCGGCGATCTTGTTGAGGATCTTCACCGCCTCGGCCGCATCGGCGCTGGCCAGCGCCAGACGGATAATCCCCGACTCTTTACCTTGCTCGGAGATATCCAGCGCATCTTGGTAACCCTGAATGGTCACGATCCGTGGATTGCGCACCACTTCAAAGCGCGTGCCCGGGTTGGCTTGCAGGCGTTCGATCAAACCCTCGACGCCGTCCTGGGCGAAGGCTTCGCCGGCGACGCCCTCGACCAGCAGGTTGTCGTTGTCATCGAGCAACTGAAAGTGCTGTCGTTCGCCAGCCACCAGGGTGAGCTTCTTGCCCAACAACTCTTTGGGCAGATTGAGCCGAGTGAACTCCAGACGCTCGCCGCCCCAGGCGTAGCTGTTGAAGCCAAAACGCGGCGGCGCCACGCTGAACTCGGTTTCGCCGCGATAACGCCGGGCGAGAAAACCGCCGACCACCGGGAAGGTGTTGGGCGTGACGTCGATGTCCAGACGCAGGTCGTCGACGGTTTTGCCGATCACCGCGCGGGACTTGATGATGCCGATTTCGGTCACCGACGGCGATTGTCCGCCGAGCATGCTGCTGAGGTCGGAAAAGCCGAGCATGTCGTTCTTTTTCGGTTCGACCTGCACCAGCGCGTTCGCCAGGTACACCGGCGTCGCCAATACCGCATAGGCAACGCCGGCGGCCATGAAGGCACCGGTGAATGCACCGATCAGCCATTTCTGGTCGATCAAACTGCCGAATATGCCGAGAAGATCAATACTGTCTTGATCGTTATCACGGTTGGCGATTACTGACGGTAACTGCATAAGTCTTTCTTACCATTCACTGATCTGAAGAATATTCATCAATGTCCGAGGCGCTGCGCCCACGAGCTAACAGCATCTTCAATCAATGCATGGGCATGAATAAAAGCGGCCTTACCTTGACGATACGGATCCTGTATTTCTCGTTCGCTCTGCCACTTGCCGAGAAGAAAAACTTTGCCTCGGGCGTGCGAGGCAATCTTCAGCACCTGATTCACATGTTGTTTTTCCATCACCAGAATCAGGTCTGATTCATTGACGATATCGGCGGTCAGTTGCCGGGCCCGGAAACCCTCGGCGCTGTGCCCGTGGTCTTCCAGCACCTGGCGCGCCGAGGCTTCCATGCCTTCGCCGACCCGCGCAGAGAGACCTGCGGACGTCACCGAAATGGTTGAGGGGGTCAGCGCGTTACGCAGCAGTAGTTCTGCTGTCGGACTTCGGCAAATATTGCCAACGCACACGACGAGGATCTTTTTGAACAAGGTTTACATTCCTGTGTAATATCATTCTGCCAACATCTAGCGCGGATCTTAATGAACCCACTAGATCATTCTGCACTCAGAAATAGATTCGCCCTGTTAGTACCAGCGTATTAAGTACCACAGGGTCAAAAGCCGCCAAAACAGAATTACCGGACTAAAAATAACTGTGATTTTCAGGTCTGGTTTTCCTGACAAAAAATAACATTGGCGCACTTAGTGCGATTGTTAGTTTCGAAACAGTTATCTCGAGATACTTTTCGCCGTTGTCACTTCTCACCCGGAGAACCGACATGAAATCAGCCCATCTCAAACCCCTGAGCGCCCTGACCCTGTTACTGCTGGCGGCAACCGGCCAGAGCCAGGCCAATGAACTGTTCCCGGCATTGCCCGCCAATAAAACCATCGGGGTTCAGGTCAAAGTCCAGAGCTTTTCCGCTGCGGACGCCGAGCGCGTCAAAGCCACCGGCTTCAGTTTCGTGCGCTTTGGCGTATGGACTGACAGCCTGCCCAGCGCGGCCTACCAGAAGCAGATCAGCGATGCCTTCGCCGTGGCCCGCGCGGCCGGACTGCCGGTGCTGATGACCCTGCGCGCGACCAAGCCGTTACCGGCCAATGATCTGGCGAACGCGGGGGTCGCGTATGCCAATGCGCTGACCAGCCTGGCAGCGACCTATGGCTCACAACTGGTGGCGATCGAGCTATGGAATGAGCCGGACCTCGGCACCTACTGGCCGACCGGCAATTTCGACACGACGTTCGTGCCGTTCATGAGCGCTGCGTGCAAGATCCTGCAAGACAAAGCCCAGACTGTCCCGGTGATCGGTTTTGGTTTTGCCCGACCACCGACCGCCGGCTCGGCGTCCACCGTCGCACTCAACCGAATCGTCAGCGAATACCCCAAATGCCTCAACGCGGTCTCCTACCATCCCTACGGCATGAGCGGCACGCAGATCAGCAACGCCCAGGCGTTTATCCAGCAGAACTTCCATCTGCCGGGGGTGATCAGCGAATGGGGCATCTCGGCGCTCGCCTCCAACGGCGGGACTGAGGGTCAGGCCAGTAAAATCAGCGCGTTCGTTGCCGATATCAAAACCCGCAACATCGCCCTGACCTCGATCTACGAATGGAAAAACAGCGACACTGGCAGCAATGACCGCGAGAAGAATTTCGGTCTGTTGACCGCCGATGGCCAACCGAAACCGGCAGAAACTGCGGTCAAAACCCAGCTGAGCCAGCAATAACCTCCATCGATGTGCTCAAGGGGCGCTGGCCGTCAGTTGCTTTGAACCTGCGGCCGATTTTGGCATCGTATTCATCGATACCGCGCCCCACCGTTCAAACAGCCGTTCTCAGGTTGTTGCCCCCGGGGAACCCGTTGCGCCTTGATGCCCTTGAGTGGCTGCCAACGCTCGGGTAATGTCGTCAAACCCACAGGACAGAGCACACCCATGACTTCCAAGCTGGAACAACTCAAACAGATGACCACCGTAGTTGCCGACACCGGCGACTTCGAAGCGATCGCCCGGGTCAAGCCGGTCGATGCCACCACCAACCCTTCCCTGCTGCTCAAGGCCGCTGCCATCCCGGGCTATGCCGAGCTGCTGAACGCCTGCGTCAGCGACTGCAAGGGCGACGTGGGTCTGGCCAGCGACCGTTTCGGCGTCGCTGTCGGCCAGGAAATCCTCAAGGTGATTCCGGGCCGCATTTCCACCGAGGTGGATGCGCGCCTGTCGTTCGACCAGGACGCCGTGCTCAAGCGTGCGCATCGTCTGATCGAACTGTACGACAAGGCCGGCGTCGGCCGTGACCGCGTACTGATCAAGATCGCTTCGACCTGGGAAGGCATCCGCGCTGCCGAGATCCTCGAGAAGGAAGGCATCCAGACCAACCTGACCCTGCTCTTCTCCTTCGCTCAGGCTGCCGCATGCGCTGACGCCGGGGTGTTCCTGATTTCGCCGTTCGTGGGCCGCATCTACGACTGGTACAAGAAGGCCAACGGCAACGACTACACCGGCGCCGATGATCCGGGCGTGCAGTCGGTGACCCGCATCTACAACTACTACAAGGCCAATGACTACAAGACTGTGGTCATGGGCGCCAGCTTCCGTAATCTGAGCCAGATCGAGCAATTGGCCGGCTGCGATCGCCTGACCATCAGCCCGGACCTGATCGACAAGCTCGCGGCAGACACCGGCAAACTGGAGCGCAAACTCGCCCCGGGCCACGCCGGCGAAGCGCGCCTGAGCCTCAACGAAGCGCAATTCCGCTGGTTGTCCAACGAAGACGCGATGGCCACCGAGAAACTGGCTGAGGGCATCCGTCAATTCGCCCGTGACCAGGAGAAGCTTGAGGCGTTGCTGCAGGCCAAGCTGTGATCTGAGCGGTTGAAATGCAAAAAAGGGCGAACCCGATTGGGTTCGCCCTTTTTTGTTGGTGGTGTCCAGCGTAAATGATGGCTTATGGCAGGCGGTGTCCTTGTGGCGAGGGAGCTTGCTCCCGCTGGGCTGCGAAGCGGCCCAATTGGCTATCCGAGTTTTTCAGAAACACCGTGCCGGCAGGTTTTATGGCTGCTGCGCAGCCAAGCGGGAGCAAGCTCCCTCGCCACAGAGGCCACTCAGTGACGCTCGAGGGCGTTCACCAGGTCATGAAAGGCTTCACGATTGGAGTCGTTCAGGCCCATGAGGATCTTGTGCGCTTCGAGCACCTTGATCCGCACCACTTCCTCGGACTGGTCCTGATCCGGCAGGTCGTCCAGGCACTCCGGGCACGGCACCGGGTGGTTGACGATGTTGAACACCTGCTCGAAGCCCATCGACTGCAGCAGACGGGTAATGTCTTCGTGGGTGGTGACGACGGTCGGCAGCAGGCCGACCTTTTGCCGCGACAGGATCGACAGTTTGGCCAGCAGGCCGAGGGTGGTGCTGTCGATGCTGCGGGTTTCGGTCAAATCGATCACGATCGCGTTGAAATTCAGCGCGGTGAAGATTTTCTCAATAGTCGCATCCAACGCCGAACCCAGGGTCAGGCGAACTTCACCGACGAACTTCAGGACGAAGGTGCCGTCCTGTTCGGCGAACTGGATTCTACCGGTACTCATTGAAGGTTCCTGCTCAACACCAACAGGGCGATATCATCCGGCATCTCCCCTAGCGTGGCCAATTCAAACACTTGCCGCAGACCATCCAGGCTGCCGCCCGCCGCCTTCACCCGTTGAGGCAAGGCAGCTTCTTTTTCCTTGAGCGTCGGTTCTGGCAACAGATCCAGAATGCCGTCGGACATCAGCGTCAGGCTGAAGGTCGGAGGCAGCTCAAGCACGTGATCTTCGTAGGTGGCCTCATTGAACAGGCCCACCGGCAAACCGCGGCCTTCGAGGTAACGAACACTGTCAGGCGTGTACAACACAGGCAACGGCAGATGGCCGCCGATGCTATAGGTCAACAAACCGGTCTCCTCGTCGATGACTCCACCGACCATTGTGACGTGTTTGCCCAGCTTACAACTGATCAGCCCCCGGTTGATATGTCCAAGGACTTCCGAAGGCTTGAATTCCGGCAACGTGCCGTTGCGCTTGGACTCGAACAACAGGCGCGTGGTCATGAACTTCAGCAGCACGGTGACGAACGCCGAAGAGGCGCCATGGCCCGATACGTCGGCCAGGTAGAACGCCACCCGACGCTCGTCGACGCGGAAGTAGTCGACAAAATCACCCGACAGGTACAGCGACGGGATGATCTGGTGGGCAAACTGGAACTCGTCGATGCGCCACGGGCTTTCCGGCAGCATGTTCATCTGCACCTGGCGACCGGCGTTCTGGTCTTCCTGGAGCAGGTTCAGGCTGGCTTCGAGCTCGCGGTTGGCCTTCTCCAGCTTCTCGCGGTAGCGCTGGTTCTCCAGCAGCAGGCGCGCACGATCCAGCGCGCGACGCACCGAATGCTCGAGCACGGCCAGGTCTTCGAGAGGCTTGATCAGGTAGTCCGCCGCCCCCAGGCGCAGCGCCTCGACCGCGTCGTTCATCACGCCGGCACCCGAAACGACGATCATCGGCGTTTGCGGTGAGCGCTCGGTGACCTGACGGATAAGTTCGAGACCGCCCATCTGCGGCATGCGCAGATCGCAGATGACCAAGTCGGGCTTGTCTTGCTCGAATACCTGAAGACCCTGTTGGCCGTTGCTGGCCTGCAGGACGCTGAAACCACTGTCTTCCAAATAGGCCGCGAGGCTCGCGC
>Ga0153923_100062_pt1 | contig 59431 bp, 55 predicted proteins | sample TSNJ007MetaG_FD_104682 | JGI IMG/M metagenome (GOLD analysis project Ga0153923, IMG submission 104682) | Attine ant fungus gardens microbial communities from New Jersey, USA - TSNJ007 MetaG | ecosystem: Host-associated > Fungi > Mycelium > Unclassified | place: USA: New Jersey, Brendon T. Byrne...
AAAAAAAAAAAAAAAACCCAACTTATCCGCAGACAAGTCGCCTTTTAATACATTAATGTTAACACCTGTATCAATTCCAAAACGTCCCACAACGACTTCCTTCTCCCGGTCATCCAAAATATCGAGATTGCGATAAATCTTACTCTTCTCGATCTTAAGATCTACTTCTTTAATGACATCATCCACTTCGGAGCCGAGGATATCGATAAGTGTAATTTCATTACCTTCCTTGCCTGTCCCAATCGGATCGTGTAGTGACACATCTTTACGAGTCTTCTTCAAAGATCTTAGGTGCATCAGAATTTCATTTTCAATACAACGAGAAGCCAAAGTGGCCAGCTTTGTCCCTTTGTTCGGGCGATAGCTCTCGATGGCTTTAATCAGGCTGATTGTGCCGATGGAGATTAAATCCTCCATGTCCTCTCCCTCTCCGGTGTTATCGAATTTCTTGACGTTGTGGACACGATACGATGTCATTTTGATCGTACTACATCTCATTTAAGAAATAATCGCTCCACCAGATTCATTGAGAATGATAAACGAGACGGCGATTGGAATCAGTAACCACTCAACGAATTCAATATGCAGAATAATCAATCCACGAACATTTAATTCTATTTAAAAAATCCACTGTGATAATGCTGCATTTAAATAATTCTCTGTATTATTATCGCTGAAGAACACAATCAATCCTTAAAATATTTTTTCTACACAACTAAGGAACTGCCGCTTTAGATAACCAGTCATTTCGTTTTTTCACCTTTATAATACCACTACTCATAGTAACGGGGTTTATATTAAGATCCCGACTTGAGAAATCGATTTTGGAATCTCCACTAATAACTTAACACAAGCAAATAAGCACAGATCAGATTATAAGAATTTAAGCCTTGGTGACGAATTTTATTCTCATATTATGAATCAGCATTGTTTCCATACTCCATATGACTTGAGTGTCAGTCACTGTATTTTAAGCCGTAAGAAGAGCGGTGGCGGTTAACTTGTAATTAATGTTTATCGAGCCATCCGTTTGAACTTCAATCATATCAATAAATCTATGCACCATTTCAGAAGTCAGTTCATCCAACTTCATAAACTGCTTGAGTACCTTCTTCAATCGAACGATACTTTCTCCTGTGCTATTTCTTGCCTTTAAAGACTGAAATCCTCTTAAGTGGTCGAAATTCGGATTTAATCGACACCCACTGCCTCCATAAAAAAAAGCCTCAGAGCAAGTCTCAGAGACAGTTAAAGGGATTATAACTATAAATTATCTATTGCAAAGTCTAGTATTTCTTCTCTTACATTTCTAGGCAATTCATATTTATCATATCTTAATGCGTACGGACTTATTTCTACCTTTCTTCCCGCATCTGCTTCTTTTTTAACAATGTACGCTAACGTATCCAATGGATTTGATGATTCATTCAATAGTAAAACCTTTAGTTTCTCCAATAATTGATGCTGATTAATGTCTTGGAACTGTAGCAGTCCATTAGTGCTTTTATACTGTGTTTCGTAATTGCTATAATTATCAATAACTTCCCAATCAAACCATTTTGCTTGAAGTTCTTGAGATATGTTTGGAATATCATTAGCATGCCAAAACTCTAATCTTCTCGACAATATATCAATATGGAAGCCCCCCATAGGGAAATCCTTAGACCATTCATCTAAGAAAATACTTTTGTAACCATAGGATTTATCTATTTTGTTAATCAAATCAGGTCCGTATGATAAATAAACGTCTATTCCCCCACATAACGGAAATAGAAGTAATTCGTTTTGAGAGAACCTTACACTTGCCACCGTATCAACCCAGTTCTTCTCTTCCGGAGGTGCTAAACTTAAATCATTTATATCATCTTCAGAACTTGTTAATACTTTTTCCTTAGGGTAACCAACATATGTTGCTAAATCTATTATACCTTCATAAGCCCATTGGATTTCCCATCCATACCAAATATTCCCCATAAGTTTCAAATAGAGATTCCTTAGTGGAATGTCGTAAAGTATATCCTCACCACCATAGAATAATAATTTCTTTTTATCTAAATCAAGAATTGCCCCACCTTCTGCCCAAACATCATCCAACCAACCTGATTCATCAAGCTTTGTCTGCATCTCGATAAAATTAATGGCATATTGTTCTCCCCAAAATAAATCTTTTGGCAAAGTGTTCGCACACCAATGACTGTAATACAACTCATAAGATTTATTTCTAACAATAATTAAATTCGCTCTTTGTCCCAATGTCCCCACCCCATTCAAATAGCTTGGCCCATTAGGTTTAATATTCCATCTCCAAAAGAAAAACCCTCCCAAAGTAGGAAGGGTCTACATCGATACATATTGTATTTATTCTTTTCTCACTAATAGTGAACAGCACTCCACATGTGTGGACTAAGCATTATTGACAACATCAAAATAGATGCAGGAGTATTCACCTTAGTTATCTATTTTTTCGTTGGAGTCCAAGTGGCTATTCCGTTTCCGGGGCATGCAACTACTAACCATAAATTATCAAAAAGAACTCCTGATTGCCAACACTCATACTTTTCATGAAACCCGTTAATAAAAAGAATCAAACCGGATTCCAATGTGATGTATAGATGTGGAGACATTTCACCAATTCTTATTTGAGTTACTTTCTGACGTCTTATTTTGTATAAATTCCAGTATTCCTCTTCTTCAGTCATATCTATCATTTCGAGTTCTGAATCCGGAAATGAACCAGTAGTGTTTGGGTAAATTGACCATTTAGATTCAATATTCAAATAAACAAAATCTTCATCGCTATTCCTGTCATAATGAGTAAAGTAAATTTTTGTTGTCGCGGGAGATAATCCAAATTGTATCCCATCAACACTCGAACCCACAAATAAGTGGTGGATTGTCTCTTCAGCAACTAGCCTTTCCTCGTTGTTCATTCAAACCCACCTCAATTAAAATTGAACGCCAATTTCCTTCTGAATTATTAGAAAACCACGATTCAATTCCTTAACTAATAATTTGTCATTCAGCACATTCTTGATTCGACTTAACGCCTCAGTTGAAACAATGCTGAATGGTTCTGACGATGGTTGCTCACCGTCTAGGAGTTCCTTATAACTTGTCGGTGCCCCTAATTCATGATATGTCTGAATTGTGTTTACTTCAAAAGAGTCCCATATCTTTTCGGAAATATTAAGAAGAGGCACTAACTTCGTACTGTCGTACTTCAAATATTTATCATTTACGAAGATGTCATCTTCAGGAAGAATCAAATGCAAAACAATCTCGTTTGATTCGTACATCCAATATAAACGAAGATGTCTGAACAAATCCGACTCAAGAAGAATTTGTTTATAGTCATGCTTTACATGCTGGTCAAATCCCAGCTTGAATTTCTTAGCAAGTTTGGATGTATTCCATTTTATTATCTCTTCTAGCGTGTTTTTCTCTGACATCCAATAACCCGACTTAAATGGAAATCGGCTAAATATTATGTTGTAAATCTCACTGACAAAACTTTCATTGTACGTTGAGCACGGAAAAGAATAATGTACTGAAAAATAAGGTGGCATTGAAGCAACTCCTATTAGTTATTGTACTTTATACAATTTTACTATTTTTATAAAATTCCTCTTTTTGGGACGAGAAATTTCTAATGTATCTAGAAGATAAACCATCTTTAGTATGTCCCCTTGACGCGGAGCCTCTATGGGCACGATTACTTGCGAATAGCAGCAAACCGCAAGTGATTCGCCTGGCATAACAGCCTATTGTACCCACTTCTCCACGTAAAGTTATTCAATGAGGCTTATTTATGCTTCTTCCATTATAGTTAATAAAGCCATAAAGGACTTCTCTTTTTCCCTTAGAGTAAACTCAATAGTAACCATCGTGCGTATAAAAGAACTCAATAATTATTACAACGGCATTAAATGGGTTAAGTGTGTTATTGGTTAAATGAAGGTTTCATTCGGCACTGGTAGCCCCAAAAAAAAAGAACTGTTGAAAGGTATGATGCACTATCAAATTTGATAACCTGTTAGCTTTCAAGCTTGCATCTTAGTATTTCTTCAGCGATTACCTCACATTCTTTGAGAGATTTCTTGAACTTTTTTCCAAAACTTTCGTTAAATACATTAAAAATCTCTTTAGCCAATGTTTCTGCTGATTCAGAATTTATATCCGCTATCATAATCTGTTTTGATTCAGATTGATATTCGTCCTCCAATAATGGGTATATTTCGATTGGGTTCCATTTGTTGATTATATCCATAACTTTTTCCATATATTCCCTCACTTATTTACCAAATAGAGATATAAACCTATATTTAATTTGAAATGATATCAATCTTGTTTCTATTTGACTAATTTCCCTAAAAAATATAAAAAACCTCCAACCCCGTATATGCGGCTTCGGAAGTTATTCATTGACGCTGCATTTCGCAGTTACTCTAAGTACAGAATCCCAAAATCACAGCTTCTATGAAAATCTGGTTTGTTCGAATGAACTTTGCTCCATGTTCCAAAATGCGGATAGGTCGTATCGTCGCCGCACTTGTAAAAGTTACCTCTTATCCTTTTTCCCGGTACTGCCCGAAAATCCGAAAAATAAGATTGTACCCAAGCCCATGAGATCGAAAAGCTTAATTCCCAATAGACTTCTCCTTTAACATTGATTTGATCCGTGGTGCATAGGACGTGGAAAAGTGCCGGATTGATAGTGATTGGGAAGCGATCATACCGATCCGCTCCTATCTGCAAGAGAATTGCGCCATTCGCATTAAATTCGAAATTCATATAGCGCTGGTCCGAATCAGGAGTAGGCTGAAAAAAGAACTCGATGCAGCTATCCTTATACACGGGATCATTCATGTTTCTATATGTTCGTATTGGATTCTTTTCGTAAACCTTAAACTGAAGCTTCAGATCCTCCTGACTGTAATTTAATCTTGCTGTAACGACCGGGTTATACCCTTTAAGCCATTGATACTGCTTGATGATCTGGATTTCTTCTGTATTTGAAACATCTTTCTGATTTGTCAGGCGGGAAATTACTAAGGTTTCCAATTTTCTTTCCATGGTTCATTCCCTTCTGTTCGAAATCCCACTGGGATTAACACAGCAAAACAACCCCATTAATTAACTTGATTATTTAGATCCGCCGCGATTCCCCGGTTTTCCAATACGCAGTTTCGATCCCCGAGATTTCGCACGGCCGTCTGCCGTTACCTGTATTGGAGGATGAAGGAGACCGCCCGCTCTATTTCCCTCTCGGGCGCATCCCCCCGTATCCGCTCTCCTGCAAGGCGGTGAAGTAGGCGTCAAAATCTACCTTCCCCTCGCCCAACGGAACCTCCTGGAATATGACTCCGGAGCTTACAAGCTCTGCAATCCGTTGATGATCCAGCGGCTGGTATCCGACGGCACCGTACACATCCCTCGGATCGACCGGCTTATGTCGGATGCTGTCCTTCACATGGATGTGGACGATATAGTCCTTCAGCAGGTGTATACCATACACCGGGTCATCCCCTGTTACCATCACCATGTTGGTCCAGCCTTATTTCGCGCAAGGTAACGTAATTCCTTCATGGATCGCCCGGTCGGCCAGGAGAGCGACATCCATCGCCCGGCATGCATCCTCCATTGTCGGTATAGCGGGCAAATTGTTCTCCAGCATGGACAGGAAATAGTCCAGTTGGGCACCCGTAGGCTTCGCGGAGAAGTCCATATTGATCATCCGGACCGTTCCTTTCCGGTAGTCTTCGACCTCGACCAGATTTCCCAGATGCTGATCCTCTCGTGGTCGATCGTTCTTGTAGATGATACGGATCCGGCCTGCCGGTCCGATGAATTCCTTCCTATTATCAGTCGGAAGCCCCTTACCCCACCCCGTCTCGAAGTAGCCGATGGAGCCGTCCGACAGACGGAGGGTCATGAGTCCATAATTGTAAGTGTACGGTGGAACTTCTTCATAGAGACGCTGCCCGATCCCGTTGACGCTTACCACTTCCGCCCCTGTAGCCCAACGCATCACATCGATATAATGTACGCCGCAATCCACGATCGGCGAGACGTCCCGGAGTAGGGACAATTGGGAATCCCAATTTTTGGAGGGCTTCAATTGGGATAACCGGATGACCAAGGGGAAGCCGATAGCGCCCTCCCGGATCATCTTCATAACCGCCTGGTACGTGGTGTTATGGCGAAGGATGTGACCGATCAGGACCTTGGTTTTGGCTCCACGGGCAAGCTTCATGAATTCCTGCGTTTCCCGTGCATTACCCGCCATCGGCTTCTCGCATAGGATATGCTTCCCTGCAGCGAGACAATCTTTTGCGATCTCCAGATGGGAGGACGGGTACGTGGCGATAATGACCAGATCCACATCGTCACGCTCGATCAAGACCCGGTAATCCGTGCTCCAACACTCGGCTCCGTATTGGCCTGCCACTAAGGAGGCCCTGTCCCGGTTCCAATCCGCTACGCCGATCAACCGAACCCGCTCCTGTCGTGATATCGCGTCCAAGTGGAGAGAGCCCATATAACCGCAACCTATCACGACCGCCCCGTACCTTTTCATGATGCATCCATCCTATCCTTCTCACTCGCGGAGGTTATTTTATGTTAATCCAAGCTCCTTGTTGGGAGATACCGAAGTCTCCCTACAGCGTCTAATCTTCTTGGGTATTGATGATTTACCATTCTTCATGCATATCCTTCTACTACATTTGTATTATACCGGATTAATACAGAATAACTTTTATCCAGTTATGATACCTTGTTACCTTTATTATATAAGAATGATGGATAGTTTTATTTAGCTAAGAAAGTTACTTTTTGCACGATTCCGTTATTCTGTCTAATTCTATGTAAGGGAGCTGTCCCGCTATGAACCACCCCCTCTCCAACACCGGTCCGCAAGCGAGTCTCCTTCCAGGAGCGGACTCCCTCCATCCATTACGCACAGTTCCAGAGGATCGCACCTCGCTTGTTCCCGAGAAGGAGGCTGTACGATTTCGAGCTGCTCTATGTATGCTGCTCTATGTATGCTGCTCTATGTATGCCATTGCGATGGAGGAGCGAACCTACACGGTGTTACCCAGGCAGCCTATCGTTCTGCTTTCCGGCGTCTACCACCGGAAGGCAAAGGAGGCTGATCCGACCACCAAAATGATCGGGATCACGGTGAATTGCAGTAGGTAGAAGCGCAGAACTTAAAATCTTGCGTACGTGAGTACCGTACGGGTTCGCCCCCCCCGCCCTCAGCAGCTAAAAAGATAATTTTCTGAATATGTTTTTTTGTTCATTTATCCCAACTAATTGAATTAACAAAAAAGCAACTCCCCTGTTGGCAAGTCGCTTTTAAAACACTCTATAGTGAATCTTTAGTTATTATTTAAGATCCTAGCGCTTAGCCTTATAAAACTCATGATACAGCTTCATGAGTGCCCGCTTCTCTATCCGCGAAATTCCCAGCTCCTTCGCAATCTCCCTCTGTGTCCTCTCTTCCCCGCCTGTATCCAATCCAAACCGACCAACGACAACTTCTTTTTCCCTGTCATCCAATATATCGAGGTTTCGATATATCTTGCTCTTCTCGATCTTCAAATCCACTTCTTTAATAACATCATCCGCTTCCGAACCGAGGATATCAATGAGTGTAATTTCATTACCTTCTTTGTCTGTCCCAATTGGATCGTGCAGAGATACGTCTTTCCGTGTTTTCTTCAAGGATCTAAGGTGCATCAGGATTTCATTTTCAATACAACGAGCCGCAAATGTGGCCAGTTTTGTCCCTTTATTCGGGCGATAGCTCTCGATGGCTTTAATCAGGCCGATCGTGCCGATGGAGATCAGATCCTCCATGTCTTCTCCAGTATTATCGAATTTTTTGAGGTTATGGACACGATGTGATGTCAAAAAAAATAAACCAATTACAGCTTTACTATTATCAATAACAATTAATTGATCAATCAACTCTAAGTGAGATTATTCATACTTGTTAAATTGCGTCTAACAATATCCTCGGTTTCAATATGATAGCCACCGTTTTTCACACGTAGAGCAATACATTCAATATTTAGTCGAACATCTTCTAGTCCCACATAAAAACACAATAATTTCAAAGCCTTGTTCCTTTGTATCCCTCATCTGCCTTATAACGTTACCACCCGCTAAAGTGGTTTCCACAATGAAATCCCACTTATTCCAGATATACTACCTGGCTATTCTTATGGCTTCTTTCCCAGCAGATACTTTACTCTTTTCAGGATGTCCATTATTGATCTTGCGGACTCGTGCATCTGGAATCATCAGTGATTCTGCTTTATGCCATTCTCCCATATAGAAATCTTCCACTTTCATGAAATGAAAAACATAATATTCTCCGTTAATTATTAGCTGTTCCTCTTCTTTTTGATTTCGTGAAATTAAAGGTTTTTGATGATGCAGCCGGATGATGATACTCAATATCCTACGGCTCCTAAAACCTACCATATAACGTTATCTATTTAAAATAATAGTTTACATATACATTACACAAAATAATTAAAAAAGCCTTTTTTCCTTTTTTTAAACTCAAAATATATTAAATCGATAATATTTATTGACTGGAACAAATACTAGTGTTATATTTCCTAACATTAAATAATAAAATACATAAAGGAAAAGGAGATTACGCACATGAATAAGTTCAAACGTCTACGTGAAACTAAAAGAGATCATTCTGGTTCCACCCGATCTGAATATTCACCAGCAAAAAAAATTTGGAGTAAAAAGCAATTTATAGCTACTTCAATTGTGTTATCTGTTATTGCTACGAGTGTAATTCCGTTCCAAACAGCTGACGCTTTAACTAGAGTTACTTCAGAAAGTGGCACAGTATGGGAAATTCACGATGTTTTTGCTCCTAGCTTAGACACAGGAAGTTTACGTACAGTTGGCGCTACACAAGTACAAGGTTTCGGCAATATCTTTGTTAAAGTGTCCTCGCCTTCAGCTCCACTGATGAATGGTCAAATGATGCGTGGGTTTGACCTGAAATACGATGGCGTTAATAAGTTTACTTCGGCTCAATCTGTAAATCTAGGAAATGTAACTGTAACACGTGAGGTGTATGTGGATACTATTCATAATCGAACGAGATTCTTTGATACATTCACTAATAAAAATGATGTCGCTATAAAAGTTGATGTATCATTCGGTGGCTCTTTAGGATATGGTACAACAACAAATGCTTCAGTAGTTAAGGCAACCTACTCAGGCGATTTAAAGGTAACTACAGATGATTCATGGATTGTTGTAGATAGCAGTGCCAGAAACAATAAGCCGCTAGGCGTTGCAGTGGGATCTCCAAAACCGTTTGATAATGGATTAACAGGTCTAGGGAATCAGCAACAGGATCCATTCACAGTACCCTTAGCTGAGTATGGAAATGAAGCGAATTTCTATGGGTTCATTAATTCACTAAATATTGGACCGGGCGAATCGAAGTCCCTAGTAAATTATGTACAAGTTGGAGAAGCTGGTGAAGAAGGGTTGAAAAATCTGGTTGCTATGCTAGATGGACTTAATAGTCTGCTGGATGTAACAGGATTAACAAACGCACAAATTCGTTCAATTAGCAACTGGGATATATCTGCTTTAGAGGGACTTGATACTGGAGATCATCTGGATATTCCAAATGCTCCTGCGGCCAAAGAATTAATAACTTCATCGCCGTATGATGTTAAGAATAAATCAATTGCAGAAATGCAGAAGGATATGATTAATGGTAAAACTACTTCTGTACAAATTACTCAAGCCTATTTAGATAGAATTAAGGTATACGATGTGGGACAATTGGGATTCCATGCATTCCTGCATGTATCTGAAACTGCGCTTAACCAAGCAAAAGCTGCTGACGATGCCCGTGCACAAGGTGTAAAAGGTGATTTATTGGGTATTCCAATTGCGATAAAAGATATTTATGACACAAAGGATATGCCTACTACAGGTGGCAGTAAAGCTCTTGAAGGCTGGCAGCCTGATTCCGATGCATTCCAAGTGAAAAAGCTGCGGGAAGCTGGAGCTGTAATTATTGGTAAAGTAAATACTTCTGAGTTTGCTAACAGCGGAAGCTTTAGTGAGAGCGGCTGGCAGCAAACATGGAATGCACTCTATCCATCAAAAACATCTTTTGGCTCAAGCGGCGGGTCTGCAGTATCTGTTGCAGCTGATTTTGCAGCAGCAGCAATGGGATCGCAAACAGGGGTATCTCTCTATGCACCAACTACAGGCGCTAGCTTAAAAAGCTTCCGGGGTACAGACGGTATGGCAAGTACTACAGGAGTACTTCCACTCACTTGGGGACAAGATTATGCAGGTCCCATTGCTAAAACAGTAACTGACCTAGCTATTATATTGAATGCTACAACGGGTACGGACCCACAAGATATTTTCACAGTCACTGCTGATGCAGATCATAAGCGTCCAGTGGATTGGAAGGAATCTCTGGATGTTAATGCATTGAAAGGAAAGAAAATTGGATACATTCCTGCATCCTTTGTATCTGCATATGCTGATGATGATACTGGACAGGCAGTGATGGATAAGTTCTCAGAGCTTCAAGCAGCGGGTGCGACAATGGTTGTAATGTCAGCTGTACCATCAGGCCCTAGTCGTCCTTCAGGTATTAATGGATCTACTGAAGGTTGGGCACGTTATATTGAGCTTCATAAGGACTTCCCTTATATTGATGGAGCAAGTGTACTAGCTTCAGATAAGGTGCTTATCTATAATCAAAGAGGATATAGTACTCCAACTCGTATGACTGAACAAGCTGTACAAGATTACATTAAGTATAGAACCGACTATAAGGAAGTTATTAAAAGCTGGATGGACGCGAATGGTGTTGATGCTGTTGTTTATGCAGGTTTTATTAGCGACGTATATAACAATGACGCAGCAGCTTCTCAATTAAGTTCAGACCGTAACACAGGCGTATTAACCTCTACTATGGGTCTACCTACGGTAGTTGTTCCTGTAGGAACGAATGACAGCGGATATTCTATCTCTATGCAACTGGTTGGTAGAGCATGGGACGATGCAAAAGTTTTAGGCATGAGCTACGCTCTTGAGCAACAAAGTCAAGCTAGACTACTTACAACATTTGCTCCAGCACTTCAATACGTTTCAAACTCTACTAATCCTGATCCAAACACAGATAATGGACCAACCCATCCAAATACTGGAGGAGGTACGGTGACACCTCCAGCAATAACAACGCCTATAGAAACACCGTCACCTGCAGAAACAATAACACCAGCAGATAAGCCGAAAGTTGTTAGTTTTGTAGATACAATGAATCATTGGGCAAAAGCAAGCATTGACGCACTAATTGCTAAGGGATTATTGACGGGGTATTCCGATGGAACATTCCGCCCAAATTCAGGTTTGACTCGTGCCGAAGCAATTAAAGTAATTGCAACTTACATGGGACTTGAAGGACAAGAAAGTAACTTTATAGATGTATCTCCAACTCATTGGGCGAATAAGTTTATTGGTGCAGCTGCTGGATCAGGCTTGATGAACGGATATAGTGACGGAAGATTCCGTCCAGATGAGAAGATTAGTCGTGGTGAATTAGCGACACTAATCACTCGAGCTTTTAAGCTAACAGGTACTGGAAACACATCATTCAAAGATGTTACAAGAAATGCATGGTATTATGATTCCATTGATGCACTCGCATCCAATAATATTATTACAGGTTACGCAGACAGTACATTTAAGCCTGAAAAAGATATTACTAGAGCAGAGTTTGCAGCAATTGTTTCCAGATTACTAGGAACTATTAATTAAAAGAAATTCAATTAAAAATGACAGAGTACTCGAGTAACCGCGTTTACAGGAAGGGCCATCCCGAAAGGGATGGCCTTATAACTTGCCGTTACAGATAGTGCGATGAACCGTACCACAAGTAGAACGAAAAGACTTTTTTTCGGATTATGGAAAGACGGTCTCGTTTATAGCAGAAGTTCCCTCTGTAAGTCGTTTGTTCCTAGCGGGACTATCACTTTTTATGGCGGAAAAGTAGAGTTAGGGACTGTATGCTAGGGACTAGCGGTCTATGAGGCGTCAGATCTTACGGTTGGTAATCACACTATTACTGCAAGCTACAGCGGCGATAATCACTATAAAGATTCTACAAATAGTTGGCTACAAAACGTGAATAAAATATGGTCTCAAATCAGTATGAATATCTTACAATCTACTATGGTGGGGGCTCGGTCGATGTACAAGTCGGTACACTCGGCATGTCATCCCTACTCGATCTTACTCCATCCAGCGCCTAGAAAATTATTTGCTCATATAAACATTTTCATATTTATTTCCTCATTGAGTTCCTGGAGACATTTGAATATTCCTTCATGATCATCATGCTCTGAGATTCCTTGACACTCACTCCCCGACCCGAAGATCGGTTTCATCCGTATGAATCAGCGGTTTTCGTAACAAAGTGGAGCGAATCTCCCGTTTTGGCCGCTAGCACCTTTATGATATATTGTTATACTCTATGCGCTGGAACGCAAAAGAAGACAACTTCTACTGAAGGTGCTCCTAGAGTGTCGATAAAGTCCAATGAAATAGTTAGGGGAAGATGAGCCGCACGGGAATGACGGCATTCTTAGGTGAATATATATTCTCTATTTGTTCAAGTAACAGCTTTACGGCTGTACGTGCCATTTCCTGTTCATCCTGCTGTACATAAGCTACGAATGAAAGATGTGGATTATCGAAAGATAGCAAATCGATATTTGAGTGATTGTTGAGACGGCTGATAGCGGCCGATGTAAGGCGTGCGGTTTCTTCGGTTAAGGAGAAAGCTGCCGAAATTCCACTATGCCCCTGCAAGAAGTCGCTTACATAGTCCAATGCTTGCTTACCGCGTAGAATGTCGAGAGGGATGTGACACCACAAGCTCTTGTCGATTGATATACCTCGATCTGTGTACGCCTTCTCGAAGCCGAGCGTGCGATCCTCGATGGCTGTATTGGCATTCTCAGGTGAGATGAGCGCAATCTGATGATGACCCTTGGATAGCAAATGAGAGACAGCCTTATACGCACCGCCGTAATTGTCTGATGTAATCGTGTATGTCTCAATGTTGCGCAGGTAGCGGTCGATGAACACACATGGGAATTTATCGAGCGACAGACGCAGTAGTGATTCGTTGTACTTCTCATCTTCTGTTGGAAAAACGATCAGTCCCTTCACACCGAGCCCCGTTAGTGTACGAATGGCGTTCGATTCGATAGAGGAGGACTCTCGCGTGATGCTTAGTACCATGCTGAGGCCAGCTTCAGACAGGAATTGTTCCGTGTAGTCGACGAGCTTCTGAATGACACGGGTTACCATCGTCGGAATAATGAAGCCGATGAGCGGCAAGGACGACGCGCTGTGTGGAGATAATGGAGAATCAATGCTAGAAACATCAAGACTAGAAGAGACGAATGTGCCTTTGCCTTGTACGCGTATAATTAATCCTTCGTCAGCTAGCTGGGTTAAGGCGTTTTTGACGGTTATTTTACTTACTTTGAATTCGTCCATTAATTCTTGTTCAGAAGGGACGCGGTCCGTTGGCCGAAGCTGCCCAGATTTAATTTTCTGTACAATATCTTCTTGAATTTGCTTGTAGAGCACCAGCTTTTTCAAATAAGTACATCTCCCTTAAAATTTAATGATTTTTATAATCAATTGGTTATATAAAATATATTACGTATATATTATAATGCAATTTATAAAGCGCTTACAATACAGAATTAGGAAATTTATTACGAAGGTGTCTTTTCATTGAAAGGTTAGAATCATGTTAAGAAGGTTGGTAACGAGACGTATTGAAACCGCTTAAATTAACAGAAGTGACCAGTCACCCAGCATCTCAAATGAGTAACAAAAAAAGAGAGGATGACGAACAAATGAAAAAACGCATTACATTAATCTCCATCGTTACAATCCTTATGATGTCACTAGTTTTGTCGGCATGTAGTAAGTCTTCCAGTTCATCAACGGAAACACAGCAGTTAGGCGCTGATGCCGGTGAGAATGCAACAGAAATGTCATTTTGGACATTCGTAGATTTGCATGGCAAGCATTTGGATAAAATGCTGGGGTTATGGAACCAACAGAATCCAGACAAACAGATTAAGTTGAATGTAACGGTTATGCCTTACGATGATATGCACAACAAGCTCTTATTGGCAGTTACAAGTGGAAAAGGTGCTCCTGATATTGCGGATATCGAGCTTGGTCAGTTTCCTAAATTCTTGGAAGGGGACAACGTTCCACTGGAATCTTTGAATGATGTATTTGCACCATACAAAGACGTTGTCGTTCCCTCACGTGTCGATATTTACTCCAAAGCTGACCAGGTTTATGGCTTTGATTATCACGTAGGTGCTACGCTTGCTTTCTACAACACGGAAATTCTCGAACAAGCAGGTGTTGACTACAAGATGATCAAAACTTGGGAAGATTACAATCAAGCAGGTATCAAGGTTTATGAAAAGACTGGTAAGTACTTAGGTACTGCTGATACATCCGCTACGTGGCAAGCCTCGCTGTTACTTGCTCAGCAAAACGCTGATTTTACAGATGAAAATGGCAATCCAAAAGTTAACTCCCCTGAGATGATTAAAGCGTTTGAAATGTTAGTTGACCTGCAGAAGAATAATGTTATTCATACGATCCCAGGCGGACAACCCGACACAGAAGAAGCAAAAGGCGAATACAACAAAGGCAACTACGCAAGCGCATTGATGCCTGAGTGGTACATGTCCCGCTTTGTAAACGAAATGAAGGACCTTAAAGGTAAGTATGCAATTGCTCCATTGCCTGTATTCGAAGAAGGTAATCCTCGTTCCGTTGGCTTAGGCGGTACTGGCACAGTTGTTACTAAGACTGGTAAAGACGTTCAGTTGGCAAAAGAGTTTGTAGCTTTTGCTAAGCTTTCGAAAGAAGCTACTACTGAAATCTGGAATACACTTGGATTTGACCCAATCAATATGGAAGTATGGAAAGATGAGGCTGTAACGAAAAACCCTGATAACGAATACGTCCAGTATTTTAAAACAAATGCATTTGATACTTTGAATGAAATCAAAGACGAAATTAGAGCTATCAAATCCGTAAAAGCTTCACCGACGATCGGCAATGTGCTCAATACGGTTACTCTGAATGCGATCTTTGAAGATGGCCAAGACGTGAAGGAAGCTCTCGATGAAGCACAGGCAGCAATTGAACAAGAATTGAAATAAAAATAATAAGTAAATGGTTATGATTAAGCCTGTCGGCAAGAATGGTGCTCGGCAGGTTTAGTCATAGTCAAGGGAGAGTGGGATTATGATAAAGAAATTTGTATACTCTCAAAAGGTTGCACCTTATGTATTTGTGTTGCCATTCATAATCATATTCTTGATATTCTGGTCTTATCCACTTGTAAATTCATTCGTAATGAGTTTTCAAGATAGGATGTTGGGACAGGATCCAAAATGGGTTGGTGAAGCGAATTATTCGAAGTTATTCACAGATAAAGTGTTTTTGATGGCTATTAAAAATAGCGTTGTATACATGCTAGGAACCTTAGTGCTGTTAATCCCTTTCCCAATGTTATTTGCAGTTATGATAAACAGTAAGTTAATGCTGGGGAGGGAGTTTTTTAAATCTTCGTTCTTTCTTCCTGCATTGACATCTGTCGCAGTGGCGGGTACTATTTTTCGCCTAACATTCGGCGAAATGGATGGTTCATTAATGAACAGTTTTCTAGGTCTATTTGGTGTAGAGCCTACTAAATTCTTGAAAGATGCAGAATGGAGTATGGCTGCACTATTAATTCTTGCATGTTGGCGATGGACAGGTGTTAATATGCTGTACTATCTATCTGGTTTGAAAAACATTGACAATGATTATTATGAGGCTGCTTCAATTGACGGGGCATCTGCTTGGCAGAAGTTCAGATCGATTACAATGCCATTATTGAAGCCGACCACGATATATGTTACGACAATTAGTGTTTATGCAGGTTTGGCAATGTTTACCGAGAGCTTAATGATGTTTAACGGTAACAATTCACCGAAAAATATTGGCCTAACTATAGTGGGATATTTGTATAGACAAGGAATTGAGAAGAATAAGCTCGGTTACGCTGCAGCAGTTGGTATCGTTCTATTAGTCATTGCTATGATTATCAATTTAACGCAGTTGAAATTTAGTGGAATGTTCAAAAAGGAGGAGGATTAAAATGGACACTAGTCAGATGAAGAACAACTTAATTGCTAGAATAGTCATAATTAGTACCTTTATTATACTATTCGTTATAATTATGGTTCCATTCTATGCAGTGGCCCTCTCTTCCTTTAAACCAGGTGAAGCTTTAATAAGATATGGTCTTAACTTAAGTTTGAATTTTGAAATAATGAGTTTTGATAATTTTATCTATTTATTTACTGGACAACATGATTATTTTGTATGGTTTTGGAACAGTATGACGTTAACAATCATTCAGGTTGCTTTAACACTGTTTGTAAGCGCTTTTGTTGCATATGGTTTTGCAGCGTATGATTTCAAAGGTAAGAACTTCCTCTTTATATGTGTGTTGCTCATTATGATGGTGCCATTTGAAATATTGCTGGTTCCTTTGTACAGCTTAATAAATGATTTGCAAATGGTGAATAGCTATTCGGCAATCATTCTGCCGGGTATAGCTAATGCCGGGACGATATTCTTCTTTAGGCAATATCTCAGAAGCATACCAAAAGAAATTATTCAATCTGGGCGAGTTGATGGAGCAAACGAATATGCGATATATTTCAGAGTGATTATGCCGATTATGAAGCCTTCCTTTGCGGCAATGGCCATTCTGAATGGTATGAATAGCTGGAATAATCTATTGTGGCCATTCATGGTGTTGGGAGATCAAAATAAATATACACTGCCAATCGGTTTAAAAACATTGTTAACTCCTTATGGGAATAACTATGACCTTCTGATCGTGGGCTCCTTCTTCTCCATCATTCCAATCTTCATATTGTTTATCGCTTTCCAGAAATATTTCATTGATGGTATGACTGCGGGTGCTGTTAAAGGTTAGTATCTATTACTTATGAAATAGGTGATAAGATGGGAGTCCAACAAGAGGAGTTACGCGTCATTAAACCATTGATCGAGCAACGAGCTGATCCTTTTATATGCCGACATTCAGATGGTTATTATTATTTCGTGGCCTCGGTTCCAGAGTATAATCGGATTGAAATCCGTAGGGCACAGAACCTTGAAGGGCTTATTACATCAGCTCCTGTAGTGATCTGGAGAAAGAGAGAGACTGGCATTCTTAGTGCCAATATTTGGGCGCCGGAGCTGCATTTTATTGATGGAAAATGGTACGTATATTTCGCTGCCGCGCATACGTCGGAAACGACAGAAGGCTTGTTCGACCATCGGATGTATGTACTGGAGAATGAAAATGCAAATCCGCTCGAAGGCAGCTGGACGGAAAGAGGACAGGTTCGTACCGCGTGGGAAAGCTTCTCCCTCGATGCCACTACCTTTGAGCACAATGGTAGCCTCTATTTCGTATGGGCACAAAAGGATCCGGAAATCGAAGGCAACTCTAATCTCTACATATCTAAAATGAGCAATCCGTGGACGTTGATTGGGGCGCAAACGATGATTACGATGCCCGAATATGACTGGGAGATCATCGGGTATAAAGTGAACGAAGGCGCGGCATTTGTTCGCAAAGATAATCGGGTATTCCTCACTTACTCTGCTAGCGCTACTGATTTCAATTATTGCATGGGCTTGCTTGAAGCCGATGCGGACTCGGATTTGCTCGATGCTGCCTCATGGCGCAAGTCGAAAGTACCGGTTCTCACGACTGATGAGAGCATCTCGATGTATGGTCCTGGTCATAATAGTTTCACGGTGTCAGAGACTGGCGAGAAGACGCTGTTTGTGTTCCACGCAAGAACGTATAAGCATATTGTAGGAGATCCGCTATACGATCCGAATCGCCATACATTTGTAGCGGAGCTGTTGTGGACGGATGACGGCAGACCTGATTTTCGCGGCTCTGTTGCGGCACTTGCACGTTCTGTACAATACGAATAGATCTGCAAGCGCCTTACAAAATTCTAAATGGATTTAGTTGACTTATATCGTACATGGGGAAGCCTTTATAATTAGAAATAAAAACAAGTACCCATCCAATCGATGGGTACTTGTTTGCAATGCAATAGAAGTGATGAATTACGTAATGTTGTACTAACTATTTGGTGATCGGTATAGACGAAATAGTTAGTACAACATTACTGATTGGCTAAATGTGTTGCTACTGTCATGAGTGTCATGCTAAGTTAAAAACAATCTATTTCATGAAGCAATAATCAATACGATGTGGGTAGTACAGACATAATAGTGATGTGGACGGAATCCTGTAAATGGTTCAAGGAACAAATCAACATCTTATATTAATCGTGTTAACGTAAATATATGTATTGTATGAAAGTGGGTATACCTATTGGATTCGAAGCTAGCAGCATATATAACATTAGTTTGTACTTCGGCTGTTCTGAATTTGTCTATACTTGTCTTTACTTATTGGAGGAGACATTATTATACAAATATCGCTAATTTGTTCATGTGGAATACATTAACTTCAATGATTTATTGCTTTGGTTATGCCTTTAGCTTAACATCGACTTCGTTAGAACAGCTTAGATTTTGGAATATTGTACAGTATGCAGGGATGCCATTTTTCCCTCCGTTAGGATTAATGTTTGTCATGCAATATTTGGGTTATAAAATAACGAGAAAAAGAATAATCGCGCTACTTACAATGCCTTGTATTACTTTTCTCATCAATGTAACTAATGAATCCCATCATTTTTACTATAGGATATATGATATCCATTCGGTGCTTGGGGCTCCATATAGTGAGATTGAGTATGGGGCATGGTTTGCCGTACATAATATTTACATTTTCTGTTGTATGTTAGCTGCGCTCTTATTGCTGCTTTCACGCTGGAAGGAAACCGTTAGTGTATATCGATCTCAATTATTTGCCCTCATCTGCGGTCAATTGCTTCCAATAATGACTGCATTTTTATTATTCATAGGAGTGACACCCGATGGTATCGATCCTGTACCCATGGTTATTTGGTTTTCTTCTGTTTTGTACCTTTGGTCTATTACCTCCTCTCGAATGTTATCAATAATGCCAATTGCAAAGGAAACGATCTTTAATAGTATGAACGATGGTGTCATTGTGCTTAATGATACCTATCAATTAATCGAATATAATCAAGCTTGTAAAAGTATGTTTAGTGAATTGGATCGATCAACGTTAGGGCAGCCATTTGATCAAGTTTGGTATATGCTAACGGATCAATCATTCCCTGTTCAATTAGATACGATCTCAGATAAATTGAATGTTACGATTCATCAAGGTAATTATATATATCAGCTACGTATTTCTATGCTTCAACAATCTAATAATAACTCTGGCTTACTAATTATATTTACGGATATAACAGAGCTACATACATTACAACAAAAGTTAGAGCATCAAGCCTATTATGATGATCTTACACAAATATACAATCGTCGTGCCTTTTTCCAGAAAAGTGAGCAAAGCTTAATGAAAGCAAAGGGTGAATTATCATCCTTTGTGATTATTCTATTTGATATTGATTTTTTCAAAAAAGTGAACGACACTTATGGGCATCAAACCGGAGATCAAATGCTAGTACATGTGGCTCAAATATGTAAGGCTGAGATGGGAGAACATATACTATTTGCTAGATATGGTGGTGAAGAATTTGTACTCGCTTTACCTGGTTATACACTAGCGGAAGGGGAAAACTTCGCTAATCACCTTAGATTTTGCATTGAACAGAAGCCTCTAGTTGAAAATGAAAAATTGGTAACGATTACCTCTAGTTTTGGGGTATCCGTAACGACAGGAGCTGTGGAGGAAACAATCCATCAACTTCTTCATAAAGCTGATGAAGCACTTTATGCTGCCAAAAGAGCTGGTCGAAATCAAGTGCGGGTTTTTAATGAAAAGTACGAATATGTGGAATAGTACAGCAAATTAAAATAGAGGCGTACATCGGAGCCGTGCTTAGTTTAGTAACTTGGTGGATTGAGAGCAAAATGCCTATCAATCAAGAAGAAATATACTTATGAGTGACTGTTTCAACAGGATATAACAGTCAGTTATTCTGATATTGAAGGATCATATGCTAGTGATGCTATTAGGCAATTTACAGAAAGAGGAATTGTAAACGGTATAGGTATGAGAATTACCTGTATTTCGCTCTATAGATGTTACGGTGAACCGTATCATAAGTAGGGTGAACCCTATCTACACAAAAAACGACTCATCCTTAGACAAGTCGCTTTTCAAGTTTTATTATTAATGGATTATTACTGTGTAATTGTCATCAGTCTTACCGCTTCGCCTTATAAAACTCATGATACAACTTCATGAGCGCCCTCTTCTCTATCCGCGAAACATAACTCCGCGAGATCCCCAACTCCTTGGCAATCTCCCGCTGCGTCCTCTCTTCTCCACCTGTATCCAGCCCAAACCTACCCACCACAACTTCTTTCTCTCGGTCATCCAGAATATCAAGATTACGATAAATCTTACTTTTCTCGATCTTCAGATCAACTTCTTTAATGACATCATCCGCTTCCGAGCCGAGGATATCGATAAGTGTAATTTCATTACCTTCCTTGTCTGTCCCAATCGGATCGTGGAGAGATACATCTTTACGTGTTTTCTTCAAAGATCTAAGGTGCATCAGGATTTCGTTTTCAATACAACGAGCAGCAAAAGTGGCTAGCTTTGTGCCTTTGTTTGGACGGTAGCTTTCAATAGCTTTGATCAGACCAATAGTTCCGATGGAGATCAGATCCTCCATGTCTTCTCCGGTGTTATCGAATTTTTTTACTATATGGGCGACAAGTCTCAAATTGTGCTCGATAAGCAAATTTCGGGCTTTAGCATCCCCTTCAGCCATCATGCCTAAGTATTTGCTTTCCTCCTGCTCCGAGAGCGGCTGTGGAAATGCGTTGTTCCTTACGTAGGATACCAGCAACGTCAGTTCTTTGATTAGCAACGCGATCGTACTTAAGAATCCAGGCAACTTGGCGACACCTCCCGCACTTGTACAATGAAACCGATCTGTTAGCCTTACGGGTTCATGGTCATCTTATTGTATGTGGGTAGATGCCTAGAAGTGCATGTACGGGGGAAATTGTACAAACCCATTGTTAGTCTCACGCTTTAGCTTCATTAATGATCTCATCCATCTGCTCCCAGTTCTGCTCAACGGAGCGACGCTAATTAGTCATGATAAAAATGATGCAGCAAGATCCAGAACGAAAAACAGTACAGCTGCCTTAGCAAACCGCTCCAGCCTGCGTATTTTCGGGATATTAACACTTTAATAGAGCGTTTACTAGACCAGTTTCCAACTAGTTAGGAAGCACTTTTCATGTTGACTTTTCAACATATAGTGATTAAAATAAACAACGCACACTAAATATAGTATGCATATGATTTTCCAGTATTTATAGCTTATCTATTCAATCTTTACAGTAATATATACAGGGGGAGAGACTCCATGCTAGTCGCATACGATTCAAAAACCGGAAACGTCAAACGCTTCATTGGTAAGCTTAAGCTGCCAGCTGTGCAGATTGAAGAGCATATGACCATTGACGAGCCCTATGTGCTTATTACATATACCACCGGCTTTGGACAGATTCCAGAGAAGGTGTCTTCTTTCTTGAAGAACAATTATTCCAATTTGAAAGGCATCGCCGCCAGCGGCAACAAGAACTGGGGCGAGCTGTTCGCGCATAGCGCAGACTTGATTGCAGATCGGTACAATGTACCAGTTATCGGTAAATTTGAGCTGTCGGGCACATTTGGTGATGTGGAACGAATTAAACAGGAGGTGAGCCGAGTTGCGGCATATTGAACTAAACAACATGTTGATGAAGAGAGACGAAAGTGGTTTCTTTCAATTGGATAAAGACCTTGAGGCAGTAGCCGAATTTATGCGGGATGTAGAACGGCGGAGCCTGGTTTTTGCGAATACAAAAGCCAAGGTTGATTATATGATTGAACAGGATTTCTACGAAAATTTTTACGAGCAGTACAGCGTGGCTGAAATTGAGGAAGTTTACCAAATTACCCATTCTTACAACTTCAGCTTTCCATCCTATATGGCTGCTTCGAAGTTCTATACGGATTACGCTGTAAAAAGCAATGACCGCAAGCAATATCTGGAGCATTATCCGGACCGTGTGGCGGCAGTTGCCCTTCACCTAGGACGCGGGAACGCCGCTATTGCTGGCATGCTTGCCCGTTCGATGATGGAGCAGCGTCTGCAGCCAGCGACCCCAACCTTCTTAAACGCCGGCAAGAGCCGTCGCGGTGAGCTTGTCTCCTGCTTCCTTATCGAAATGGACGACTCGCTTAATTCGATCAACTATGTGCTCAATACCTGCATGCAGCTCTCGAAGATCGGCGGTGGCGTGGCTGTCAACCTGTCCAAGCTTCGTTCCCGCGGTGAGACAATCAAGGGTGTCGAGGATGCGGCTAAGGGCATTATACCTGTGCTCAAGCTGATGGAGGACGGCTTCTCCTATGCTGACCAGATGGGTCAACGTAAAGGCTCTGGAGCCGCCTACTACAATATTTTTGGATGGGATGTTCTTGAATTTCTCGACAGTAAGAAGATCAACGCCGACGAAAAAACAAGACTCAAAACCCTGTCCATCGGCCTGATCATTCCGAATCACTTCTATAAGCTGGCGAAGGACAATGAACCGCTCCATGTATTTGCCCCTTACAGTGTGTACAAGGCTTATGGCACGCATCTTGATGACATGGATTTGGATGATATGTACGATAAGCTGCTAGCCGATCCACGTGTCAAAAAGAGAAAGGCCATGAGCGCACGGGATATGCTGACCAAAATCGCCATGATCCAGCTGGAATCTGGCTATCCATATATTATGAACAAGAGCAACGCTAATGCGGCCCATGCCCTGAAAAATGTCGGACAGATCAAAATGTCCAACCTCTGCACAGAAATCTTCCAGCTGCAGGAGACCTCAGAAATTGCTGACTACGGACAGGAAGATACCATCCGCCGTGATGTAAGCTGCAATCTGGCTTCCTTGAACATTGTCAACGTGATGGAGCATGGCAAAATCCGTGAATCGGTACATGAAGGCATGATCGCCTTGACTGCAGTCAGCGATATGACCAGCATCTCTAATGCCCCAGGCGTAGCCAAAGCTAACAAAGAGATGCACTCCGTCGGTCTCGGCGTCATGAATCTGCACGGCTATCTGGCCAAGAACAAGATCGCTTATGAAAGCGAACAGGCTCGCGATTTTGCCCGGACCTTCTTCATGACCATGAACTACCATTCACTGGAGAAAAGCATGGAGATCGCTGCTGCAACCGGCCGGTCTTTCCATGGTTTTGAGGCTTCTGATTATGCTACAGGAGCTTATTTTGAGCGTTACCTGACTACGGATTACCGCCCTGTAACGCCAAGGGTACAAGAGCTGTTCGGAGATATTTTCATCCCATCCCCTGCGGACTGGGAACAACTGCGAGATGCAGTAAAAGCAAATGGCTTGTACCATGCTTACCGTTTAGCAATTGCGCCAACAGCCAGCATTTCCTATATTCAAAATGCTACTTCAAGCGTTATGCCTATTGTAGAGCAGATTGAGACACGGACTTATGCTAATTCGACGACTTACTATCCGATGCCGTACCTGCGTCCAGACAATGTATTTTTCTATAAATCGGCTTACCAAATGGATCAGTTCAAGGTGATCGATTTAATCGCGGAAATTCAGCCCCATATCGACCAGGGCATCTCGACCGTTCTGCATGTGAACAGTGATGTCTCAACCAGAGAACTGGCCCGTTCCTATCTGTACGCGGCGCATAAAGGCCTGAAGTCGCTGTATTACACCCGGACCAAAAAGCTGTCTGTTGAGGAATGCCTCACCTGCTCGATCTAACTGGAAGGCTATAGCCGCAGAAAAGGAGATTGCCATATTATGACCGCTATCCAAGCCGTTAACTGGAACCGTCCTGACGACGATTTCTCATTGATGTTCTGGAATCAGAACATTATGCAATTCTGGACGGACGATGAAATTCCATTATCCGATGATAAAATGTCCTGGCTCACGCTCAGTGAGCAAGAAAAGGACTCCTATATGAAGGTACTCGGCGGACTCACACTGCTGGATACGATTCAAGGCGGAGTAGGTATGCCGCAGATTATGGAGCATGTCGAAGGTCTTCAGCGCAAGGCTGTGCTAGGCTTTATGGGCATGATGGAACAGATTCATGCCAAATCGTACAGCAGCATTTTCACCACGTTGTCCTCCACAGAGGAGATTGACAGTGTGTTCCGCTGGGTTGAAGAGAACCCTTATCTGCAGTTCAAGGCAGAGACCATATCACAATATTACAAAAAAATAGATTCACCCAAAGATCTGTACCTTGCCATGGCAGCCTCAGTGCTGCTCGAGAGCTACTTGTTCTACAGTGGCTTCTTCTACCCGCTTTATCTAGCTGGCCAAGGCAAAATGACATGCAGCGGTGAGATCATCGACCTTATTCTGCGGGATGAGAGCATCCATGGCGTATATGTCGGTGTGCTGGCGCAGGAGATCTTTGACGGGCTACCAGATGACGAGCAGCGTGAGCTACACCAGAAGCTGGTAGACCTCCTTAGACTGCTACATGAGAATGAAGAACGTTATACCGAGCAGATCTACGCTCCCATCGGACTGGTGGACGAGGTCAAGACCTTCCTTAGATACAATGCTAATAAAGCCATGATGAATCTGGGGCATGATCCGCTATTCGACGAGGAAGAGATCAACCCGATTGTTCAGAATGGCATCAGTACCCACACCAAGCAGCATGATTTCTTCTCGAAAAAAGGTAACGGATACGTCCGGGCGCTTAACGTGGAGCCGCTGAAAGATGAAGATTTTCAATTTTAAATATAGATAAAGCAAAAAAGTGCGGAGAAAATTCTCCGCACTTTTTGCTAACTGTAAGATTAGATTATTGCAAGCTTTTCAGGTATGTTCTAGCTTCTTCGTAGGTATCGTAAGCATCTGCAAAATCTCTACCAAAAATACGTTTCAATTGCATCTTCCAAATTGGGTTTTTAGTTACATAAGCCCATCCTGCTTGACCAGCTTCACTCGCCATAGCACCTGTAGGGGCTAGCATAGCTGCAACCTCAGGAGTAAGTACACTTTTAGAATCAGTTACATCAGTTGTTCCTGTAAATTTAGGTTTAACAAGCTTCATGATATTTTCAAAATCTTTCAGGTATCCTGGAACATCTTCAGCTGAAAAATCAATAGATACTACATCGATATGGTTCTCATTTTGGTTGTACTTAATTGTGTATGACATAATTATTTTTCCTCCAAGTTTTAACGTTATTTTTTTAATAATAGAGATGAAATGTATGTAACTTCACAGACAAAAAATACCCGCCCCATGCTTTTTCAGGGCGACGACATCTACTTCCTGTATCGTTTTTATAACAACACCCTTTCTAGAATATTAACTAATACATATTACCTATATTATTATCGACAAATTTCTTTTTTTATTTATATTAAAATACAAATTTCTACAAATTCCAACATATCCATGGTCATATTTTCCTTAATTCATTCATTTTTGTGTATCTACTGTCTCTTGCAGCCATCATTTTGCCAACATACGAAGAATCTATTTTTTTAGACAACTAAAAAAGGCTCTGCGTGCGACTTCCGATTCCAATCCAGTCATCCTTCAGGTTTTTGGAATCAGAATACGCCGCAAAGCCTTTAATAATATATATTTAGTTGTTATATAAGTAAATCAATCCGTGATTACTTTGTTGCGGAATAGCCCCCGTCAATCACATGTGCTGTACCTGTAATAAACGAAGCCTCATCACTTAGTAGGAAGCATGCAAACGCAGCTACTTCCTCAGGTGTACCGTATCTACCCAGAGCCGTTCCAGAAGCGATAAGAGATTGAAGCATCTCTACATCATCAGACAACAGCTTTTCATATCTGTTCATGGTTGGTGTAGGGATAGGTCCTGGGCAAAGGGCATTTACTCTAATGTTACGGTGACCCACTTCTTTGGCAACCGATTTAGTCATCCCCACAATAGCATGTTTACTTGCTGAATAAGCTGCATCATTGGCCATCCCGATAAAAATACCATGCAAAGAGGAGCAGTTTAGAACGGAAGCTCCAGATTTCATATGAGGTAATGTATAATGCAACATGTAGAATTGGCTAGTGAGATTTGTCTGAATCACTTTTTGAAACAACAACGGATCATAGTCTATAACATCCGTATTGTCTCCTGTAATTGCTGAGTTATTATATAGGCAATCAATTTTTCCATAAGCCGCTAATGTTTGATCTACGATATTTTTGCAGTCTGCTTCGAGAGAAACATCTGACCGAACAAACATCGCTTCCCCACCTAGAGCCTTAATTTCCTCAACTGTGTTAGCGCCGGCATCTGATCGATTGGCAACTACTACAATACCGCCCTCTCTTGCTACTCTTAAGGCTGTAGCTTTTCCGATTCCGGTACCTGCACCTGTAATAATAACTACTTTGTTCTCAAATCTGTTGCTACTCATATGCGCACCACTTTCTTATGTCTTTTTCAGGAGGAGGATTCGAACCTCATAGACCCTAATATCGCCTGATGCAATATGGATTGGAACATTTTTGCAGAAAAATCGACAAAATTATCCTCTATATGACAACTTTATTGTATTTAATTGTATATAGCAATGAATATTTTAATCTGTTTTTACAACAATTGAGAATTTGGTTTTGATCGCCATAAAAAAAAACACCCCTTAGAATTTCATCAGATAAACCAGAAGTTTTATCCGATGCTTATTCTAAGGGGTTTGATAATTTGTAAATCCGTCGTTGTTAATGAAACCATACTCCAAATAAATTATTTATTGGCTTATAGATAAGAATAATCAGAAACAGAGGACTCGGGATGTTCAATTTTAACAACGCACATACGGTCGCGCCAAGTCCCAAAATCCAAAATATAAAATATACGCTAAGATCACGTACTCGGCGCTTTCGCACTAATTTAGGCAAATCAAGTGCCATACAACCTACAGCAAGCACCAAAAAAAACAATAACACCATTCGACTCACTCCTTGATTTTTTCAAGAAAAGAATTATCTGTGAGACCTACGCGGTTAATAACTACTGAGGCACTAAAATGGATGGGCAATGATTTAAGGTAATCGTCGCCTTTTTTTTGCTGTAGCTTTGTCCAGGCTTTAGGACTGGCATGGTAGATCGATTGTCCAAATCCCATAATATCAACATTGAAGCGATTAGTTACTTGCTCCACAGTGTTTTGCATCCGCTCTATAATCCGTTCCTCTGTTTCCTTTTCCAAACGTTTTATGGTGCTTTCCGATTCCAAATTTTCTGTACTTTGCACTTCTTCAATGTTGCAAAGCGTCTTAACGTCAAGGTAAATATGCGGCTCCCCATCAATAATTTTCACTTTGCGTTTGGTTGAAGCCTGGATCGCTTCGATAACAATAGGCTTTCCGTCTTCCCCTGCTATCGCGCCAGAATGTGAGGTTACCTTATCATTGATATAATTGTAACCAATCGTTTCACCCTCGTTTAGCCAACCGATCAGTTTGTCTTTTTTGAACACAGCTACAGTATGGTATTCCAATCTCGCCTTAGGCATTGTTCGCTCTACATTGCTTTTATCTCCCCCCTCTTTGGGATCTCCCATAACTTCCACTCCGGTCAGTACAGGATGTTCACCTTCAGCCAATAAATTTTCAATAAAATCATCCAGCGTGACAGCGACTGTTTTTGCTGAATCTTTATAAGAATTATCTAGGGAACTAAATAATTTGTTCGCTGGTAATTTATCCATAGGTGTAAGGACATTCAAGACATCGCTGGCGGTTGTATCTCTGGCAACCATGACGTAGAAATCCATTCGAGCTTCCCGACTTCTTTTAAATACGTCGAGTATCTCGCCCACTCCGGAGCGTGCAAGTTCCTCTCCAATCACTAACACCCGGATATGACCAAGATAACTCGTCCTGGAACTATCCAAATTCAACATACGTTGTGCATCATAAAACGTAGGTACCGTAAATTTATAAACAACCACTGGGACTCCAGTGCCTCCCCCTCCTCCATTCGATTGTGAGGAAATCGCAGATGGAATAACGACCTGCATCGAAACTGTATAACCAGTTTCAGCCTTGTCGATCCCTATCCCCAGAACAAAGGCTACTTCATTTAGCTCCTTTCTTTCCCAACAACCATTTAGCACTAAAGTAAATTGGAGAGCTATCATCAATCGGAGAGCGCCTCTAACTAATTTTTTATTCATTGTGTCGATTCCTCATCACTGGATGTGCTTTGACGAAATAGGTTCTGCGTCTTGTTCTCAGCAGGTCTTGTCTTTAAAAAAGGCCACGGAAAGCGAAAGATAGAGTCTTTTAAGTCTTTTGAATTATAAGGTCCGAGCGGACTCATATAAGGCATTCCGAAAGAACGCAAACTCGACAAATGCAGTACGATGATAAAAATACCGAATAGAATTCCATATAATCCGATAAATCCGGCCAAAGCTATAAGCACAAAACGGATCATCCGCGCAGCTATTGACATTCCTGTCTCCGGAATAACAAAGCTAGAAATGGCTGTAAGCGATACAATAATGACCATTGCAGATGAAATAAAACCCGCTGCAACCGCTGCTTGTCCAATCACCAACGTTCCGACAATGGAAATTGCCTGTCCAATATTTTTAGGTATCCGCACCCCGGCCTCCCGCAAAATCTCATAAGTCATTTCCATGATCAGCGCCTCGACAAAAGCAGGAAAAGGGACACTTTCCCGCTGGGCAGCTAAACTAATTACAAGATTGGTCGGTATCATCTCCTGATGATACGTAGTAATCGCAACATACAATGAAGGTGCAAGCAAAGTGATAAAAAACGAAATAAAACGAACTAATCTCAGCAATGTTCCAATATCGGCCCTTTGGTAATAATCCTCAGCAGACTGAAAAAATGCTACAAAAAATGTGGGTACCAAAAGTACAAAAGGAGTTCCATCAACAATAATGGCCACTTTTCCTTCCAAAATACCTGCTGCAATCGTATCTGGACGATCACTGTTGTATACGGTAGGAAATGGTGTAAATACCGTCTCTTGAATAAATTCTTCAATATATCCACTCTCGAGAATACTGTCCGTATCAATTTTATTCAGACGGCGTTTAACTTCTTGCACCAACTCCTTATTCGCGATGTTGCTTAGATACATAATGGATACGCTGGTTTGAGTTACCCTTCCGATCTGAACGGTTTCCAGCCATAAATGGCTATCTTTTATTTTCCGCCGAACCAGTGCCGTATTCGTCCGTAAATTCTCAGTGAATCCTTCCATTGGACCTCGAACAACCGATTGGGAACTGGGCTCCCCTACATTGCGATCTTCCCAGCCTGGTAAGCCGATCCGGAGAGTGGTGGATGTCCCATCGAGCAGCAGCATTACACTACCGGACAGCAATTCGTGTACGAATTGGCTGTAATCAACGATAACGGTTAGATCACCGGCTATTAATATCTGTTTCTTAATAATCTCAATCTTCTGCTCGGGCTCAAGCTTTCCCAGCTGTTCATAAGGAATATGTTCCTGCAAAGAATACAAAATTGAATTATGCAGTACCTGAGTATCCACAAGACCATCTATGTAAATCAAAGAAATATTAGTATTTTCTTCTATCTGCAACTCTTTTATCACTACATCAGAACTTCCGCCCAGCAATCCGTTCAACTGATCAATATTGGTTTTCAATCGGTTTGATAGTGTACCCGTCTCCGAACTTTTCACGATGTAGCCTCCACTTCACTTAGATTAATGAGTATAGTTTGATGTTAATTTTGATAATTATTCCTTTCTGATTAAAATTCGGAATGGCATAATTCTGGTAACTACAACCATACTAAAACTAGTCCAATAAATTTGAGGGGGTATATGAGTTTGGAGAAAGATCGAATTAGTACCAATCAAATGATTATACTCGGGCTATTCACATTTATTGGGGATATGGCGCTTGTGTATCCAGCGTTAATGATATCAGGAGCGAAACAAGATGCATGGATTGCTGCTTTGATTAGTATTCCCTTGGGCCTAGCGACCATAAAACTGTTGCTCTGCTTAGCAGACATTGAACCAAACAAGAATATTATCGAGCTTAGCCTACAAATTCTAGGAAAATGGGCCGGAACTGCTGTAGCCTTGTTCTATTTAGTGTTCTTCCTGATTGCCGCTTCCACTTACATAAGAGAAATTGAAGATTTCATGTGTACACAGATTTACGAGAAGACACCCGGTGGGGTTATCCGTTTTATGGCTATTTTCCTGCTGGTATATGGTGTACGACTGGGTCTGGAAACATTGGGACGGGCAGCTCAGCTTTTTTTCCCTTTGTTTGCAATTTTTTTGATCGGTCTGCTGCTTCTGCTGACTCCCGATGTCAAAATGGAACGTTTATACCCCATTATGAACACACCAGTACCGGACATGCTCCATACTTTGATGTATGGTGTTTTTTATCCTTTTGGTGAATTATGCGTGTTTCTTATGGTATATCCTTATGCTCAGAAGAATAGCAAAACAAGCCGGGATATTTTCATAGCCTTGATCATCGGAGCTCTCGGACTTAACCTCATCTTATTTTTTTCCCTTACCGTTCTTGGTGTTTACGCTTCTGAACATCAATTTTATGCCGCTTATATTCTTGCTCAAAAAATTAATATTGCTAATTCTCTGCAACGTATTGAAGCGCTTATGGCTACTGCATGGATTATCAGCACGTACTTCAAAACAGCCATTTATTACTATGCTTTAACATTAGGTACAGCCCAATTATTAAAACTCAAAAGCCACCGTCCTCTGATCCTACCCACTGGATTTTTGTTATTTGGTATGTCACAACTGATTGCCAAAGACATCATTTTTTATGTAAAGGAAATCCCCGCCTACTGGGTAGATTGGGATTTCACCTGTGCATTTGTTCTGCCGCTTATGTTGCTAATTGTGTATTATTTTAAGAAACGTTTTGCTGCCAAGGTTTAAACGACCTCTCTCCTAAAAATAAAAAAGGACAGCTATTGAGCTGTCCTTTTGTTCATGAATTTCTTGTATGCAGCAAGTTTATTCCTTCTTATCCAATGTAATCGACGATGGTGTTACATCACGAATAGGTTCATTTGACACTTCAAAAGTTGATCCACAACTCGGACAAAAGCGAGCCTCGATTGCCACATTGCCACCGCATGCTTTACACTGCTTCACATCAGACAACCCCGCAATTTGCTGCAGATTAACCTCAATCTCCGATTTCAGTTCAAGAATACGGGAAATATTCTTCTCGATCTGCTCACTCGGCAATGGTCCTGCTCCTTGTGTTACAGCTTCAAACAACAGTTTACCCATTACCTGATACTGCTGGTCAATGTCATTCTGCTTGCTGTTGTTCTGTAATTTCAAACGATTGATCTCCACCACTGTCTTTGCTTTATTGCCAGCCTCGCTCACGCCTGCCTTTACCTTGTTAAAAAAGCTCATATTCAGCCCCCTATTCCGTAGTAGTCATATATAAGCATATTTCGACACCACCACAAGTATTCCTCTCTTTATTGTACCTAACTTCAACCGGGATTTGTAGTTCATCCACATTCATGAACTTATTTCCCCCGCCTTCCTGCGGGAACGTACCTCGACTCAGGTCTGGTATATAAAACCGCCTTCAGGCTGTTTTGCCGCATTCAGAAAGGCTATACAATGAGTACATAAGCAAGCGGGTTGCAAGATTTAAACACAATTACCCCCATTAGAGAGGATGACAATAATAAATGAAAAAATTATATCGTTCCAGAAGTGACCAGAAGATTAGTGGTGTATGCGGAGGTCTTGCCAGTTGGTCAGGCATCGATGCCACAATTCTCCGTCTCGTAACGGTTGCTGCAGCACTTTTCAGCTTCGGTACCGTACTTATCTTTTACTTTATCGCCAGCATCATCGTCCCTAAAGAACCTTTTGGCAGCTTTTCGGATGGACATGATTTCTATTAACAGATCGTCCTTTCATACCAATCAAACATACTAAGGAGAGATATAACATGAGTTTATTCAAAAGAATTTCCACCCTTACTAAAGCTGCCCTACATGAAGGTCTGAACAAATTAGAAAACCCAGTGCTACTGACGGGTCAGTATCTACGCGATCTTGAGAACGAAATAGCTACGGCAGAACGCAATGAACGTGATTTAAAAGTTACAGCGAGTGTATTGGAACGCCGTAAGCAAGAATATACTCAGCTGATAGAGCAAAGCGAAGCTGAAGCCGTTCAGGCGGTTGAGCAAGGAAATGAAGAAAGAGCACGCCTTGCACTCATGGCCAAGCTGCGGTATACAGAACAGCTGGATGAGAGCATCAATAGTCAGGCACAAACTCAGCAATCCCTGGCAGAGCTGGAGATCAACATTGCTAGAGCTAAAGAAGAGCGCGAACATCTTAAAGCGAAAAGAACTGAGCTTATCGCTCGTGCCCAGCAAGCTACAGAAACACTAAGCTCGGCTCCTCATAGCAACAGTGTAAAAGGACCGAATGTGGGTAACGCTTCACGTGGGTTCGAACGAATGGAAGAGAAAATTTTCGAGTGGGAAGCATTAGCTGAAAACTCCAAGTATAAATCCAACTCAAGTGCAGGCTCGTCCATTGATCCCAACCTCCGTAGTGCTGTTGATGATGAAATTGAACGTATCCGCAACCGGAAAATCAATACCGACAAAAAATAATTATAATAACAGGTCCCTTATTTCTCAGCTACTGAGCTATATAAGGGGCTTGTTTTTTCTATTCCTCTTCATCCCGCGAATTATTTTTTTCGATTCCGGATCTACACGGTAAGACTCTGTGATTTTCTGCAAAGCCTTGTTATAGGTGAAATCATCTAAAGTGTTAGTTCTCAAATAATCTATCGTAGCCGCAGGCAGCTTAACATAACACATCGATAGCGCCCAAGAAACCGCCATTTTCACATAATACCCCTCATGTCTAACCTTATCGAGTAGTTGTAAAATCCGACTGATGTACGCTTCTTCAATAAAGAAATTAAGCATCATTACAACCGCAAATCGAATCTCATATTCTTTGTCAGATAACAGATACGGCACTATAAAGTCCCACATCTGCTCTTTATTCTTCGAGGTAAACTTCAGCCCTGTGCAAAAGCTATCACATACCGACCAGTTATCGATTTTAGGAATAAAGTCCGCAATATAATGCAGAATTTCTTCAGGATCTGTCTTCACATAACCAAGTACCATACCTTGCAGCATTACCTCTTCAAAAAAATCAGAGTCGGCGTGCTCCAAATAGGCTCTCCAGTCACCCTTTGCAATGGTTTTAGCGAGTTTACGCAGCTCCGGTAGCCTTACTCCTATCACATTATCGATCGTCGGAAGCAAAGCCGCAGAAAACTTCTGGTAGTCCGCATCTGCCAACTCCACTAGCTGTTCCTTTATTGTTTTGTCCACTATAGTGCTCCCTACGTATTAATTATTGAAATGAAATCTCCCATAAATATATGGAAGCTACTGAACCGTGTGGTGAGTACCTGAGACGGTATTGTTCGAATTGCTTTTTGGTAAGCGTATCAAGCCCATACAGCTTCATCATGCCGCGACGAATGGCGATATCCCCCCAACTAACTACATCTGGGCGCTCCATACAATTAATTAACATCATCTCTGCTGTCCACTTACCAATGCCTTTTAACTTCATGAGTCTTTGAATAACCTCTTGATCGGACAATCCATATAATTCCTCCAGCTTAAACTCCCCATCAGCAATCAGCTTGGAAATATCATGAATGCAAACCGCCTTTTTCATCGTCATGCCGCAACCCTGAATCTCATCCGCCGTGTGTATAGCTAGCTGCTGAGGAGTTATTTCTCCGAATTGAACCTGCATTCTTGTCCAGATAGTTCGAACCGCTTTGACTGATATTAGCTGACCTACTATGGCATAGATAAGCGCAGTGAAAAGATCCGGAATAATCACACGTTCCACTTTCCCCATTCGCGCCATCGCCACACCTAGCACTGGGTCCACACTTCCAAGGTAATCGATTTCTGCTTGCCCATATTCAAAAAATTTAGTGATTACAGCTCCCAAAGTATTTCCTCCCGTATCTGAGCTTAACAATAATATACAACATCTATTTTGCAGTGTACGGATTCTTGAATAGGATAGCAAGATAACGAAACTTGAAAAAGCCACAACACTTCTACTCGGGTAGATGGTTATGGCTCCATGTATAGTGTCCGATTATTCTGTTTAGATTTTTTCATTATTTATGCTCGAATAATTCGCTTTTCCTTTGCTGCTTTTAGCCATGTGGGAAATTCATTTAGTAGCTGATCGTAAAGCTCTTCATCCGTCACTTGTTCAATCCGATCCAGATGAATAAAATTAGCGTTATCCACCAAACGCCCCTTCATGGTATCAAGTTGCATTAAGACTTCGAAATCGGAATTTCCAATCCCTACAAACTGCCAGAAAATCGGTTGAACAGAAGCCGCCATAATCACCTTCTTAGTAGGCTTCACGACACCACCATCGTTGATGAAAATAATAAATACCGGTGTAGAATCCGGCTCTTCTTCTGTGTATTTTTTAATGATATCCTCCATTACTGGTGGTTCATTATTACGGCCAAATTTATGGATTGTATTATTATTCATAATATGTGTAAACACATAACTTCCTAATTCCTGCTCTGTCACAGGTGGTAAGCGACTGAACTCGGTATCGTAGACCCATACATCCAGTGACTGGTTATCATCGAATTTACAGGCAACAGCTAAAATACGCTCTACCACTTCTTGCACTGTCCCATTCGCATAAAGGCTTCTCATCGAGCCTGTAATGTCCAGTACGATTCCTACTCTCGCTGTTACACCAGTCAATTTCTTTTTTTCTAAGGTGATCTGGACAATCTTTTTTCGTAAGTCAATGTTGGATAGCACGTTCTTCTCTTCCGAAAGAATCGGTACTAAAGGAATTGTTAACTCAGGAGTAGCAGCTACCTCATTACTTCCCTCGGCTTCTTCAATATCTAACCCATAGTGGGTGCATAATGCAGCCAATCCCCCATCAAATCCACTAGCAATAGCACTAAATTTCCACTCTGATCCATACCGATAAAGTTCTCCTACTACAATCGCTGTCTCCTTGGAAAGATCAGAACCGTAATCGAAAATGAACAATTCCTCATCACTGTCACCATCTACTAAACGTAGATAAGGAGCAGAGACTTGCTTCATAGAGTGCCCTGATTGTTCTCCTTCATAAATCGTTAATGTTAAAGCTATTCTAGTAATGTCCACAGGAAGCCCGGAGAGCGTTATGACGATAGCTTCTTTATCAACTCCTTGTTGTAAGACTGAGTGACTTACCGCTTCGTCTATAGACACCGGATTTCCGTAAAAGATAAAGTTCTCATCGCGTTCGCAGCGATTCCGATCAGACAACAAAAAGGCAGCCGCATCTATGCTAATCCTAGCATCAGCGGTCATCCAACCAAACTTCAGTTCCAGCTTGTTTACACTTCGCCCTTTCGTGAGATCCACCTTTTGTCCTTTTATAAGCCGCAATCTCTCATCTCCTTATTATTAACTCAACTACTATATGTAACTTGTACTAGATTGTATTTATCATTTTACTACTTTAATATAAATGTATATATGATAGATGAGGAGCTTTACGAATGGACTTTATAGCAATTGACTTTGAAACGGCGAATTCCAGTCGATCCAGCGCCTGTGCTTTGGGACTTGTGGAAGTTAAAGATGGCGTAATCACGGCAGAACATTCTTGGCTGATCGATCCGCAACAGCGGTTTGACGGCATGAACATTTCGATACATGGCATCACCCCCTTCATGGTAATCGGTCAGCCTACTTTCCACGAATTGTGGCCCACCGTTGAACCTTTGCTGCACGGACGAATCGTTGTAGCGCACAATGCCGCTTTTGATATGAGTGTACTGCGGTATTGCCTCGATGGGATGTCCATAAGCTATCCGAGCTTCCAATACTTATGTACTTATTTATTAGGCAAAAAAATGCTGCCCGAGCTTCCCTCTCATAAACTTAATGTAGTCTCCGAGCATTTCGGAATTGAGCTGAAGCACCATGACGCTCTCGATGACGCGCGCGCTGCTGCCTTGGTTCTATTAATGCTTATGGAGCGAGAATCACATCTTGACCCGCTTTTGCTCTCCAGCAGCCAAGGATATACTAGCGGAACAATGTTTGCTGGTGGATACACTCCTTTTTCTGCTCGAAAGAGTAAACCTGCTAAGAAACCTGTGAACAATCAAAGAACGAAAAACTTCTATTTGTAAGAAACTATTAAGTTATTTACCAAAAAACACCCAACAGGCTCATTACAGCTGGTTGGGTGTTTTGCATAGATGGAGAAATATAGCATACAAGTCGATTCATTCACTACGAAGAAATCTAACCTTGCTGGTCATTATAGGGAATAGCTCCCTGTAATTCTACATTTAAGCTCTATACGACAGAGTTATAGGGAATTTATCCCTATAATTCATAAGGTTCGGGTGTAAATGAAGCATTTCATAAAAATTATAAGGAGAAATTCCGTATAATGACTTCAAATAGACCCTTATCGTGCTAATTATAGGGAAGAATTTCATATATTTTATCAGCGATCGGTGAACATCCCATCGGTTCATCCAGATCACCAACCAAGATCAACACAACACGCTAGATCTTCATCCGATAAACTGCTTTGTTCTCCAGTCCTCTGATGAATGGCGTCCATTCTTCCGTTTCTGGTGTGGTATCCAGCGCATCCTCGACCATCTGCAGCTTCGCATCCATCGCATCAATATGATGCAGCGCTACGGCCTCAGCCGTTTGCGGCTGAACAGGACTGCCCCATTCGCCCAGGTTATGGTGTGATAATACGAGATGCTGTAACGCCAGAACCTTCTCCGAATTCAAATCAATGTCTAAGCGGATGGCCGCTTCTGTAATCCAGTTAGATGCCATCGAGATATGACCAATCAACTTACCTTGAACGCTATATTCTGAGACAATTCCGAGCTGAGAGATCATCTCCTCCGGCTTCGCGATATCATGCAGAATAATTCCAGCCTTCATTAAATCTGGATTCAAGAACGGACGCTGCTTGCACAGAAAATCCCCGATCTCCAGCATGCGAACCATATGATAAGCAAGTCCGGCAAAATAAGCATGGTGATGCGTTTTGGCAGCCGGATAATGCATCAATTTCTCTTCCACTTTGCTTACACAAAAGGAGACAATCGAGGCAATCTCCGGATCTGTGATGCTTGCCATCACCCCTTTAATCGTATGAATAAGGTCTACTGGACGAATAGGAGCGGAGCGAATAAAATCCGTTAGCGCAACGCCATCCTCATCGTTCACCAATCTGATTTTGGTTACTTTAATTTGCAATTTCTCACGATAAGTGTGCGCAATCCCGCGAACCTTCACCAGTGCCATAGGAAAAAAAGTTTCTTTATCGGTTGTACTAGCATCCCAATATTTCGCGGACAATTGTCCACTGGAATCCCCCAAGACTAGGTCGAAATAATCCTTTGGAGGAGTACCGTTCGTTTGTTTGATCGCTAGCTCTCTTAAGAGATAAAAGCCAACAAATTCATCCTGTGGAGCGAGCTGTTTAATTTGTGTCATGTTGAAGCCTCCTATTAATAACAGGCTTTGTACCTGCTCTCTATATTAAACTTTAGACACTCACGTCCAAAATCCCTTTAAATCACTATACGATCTATTTTCATTTTTATGTACAGGTAGATAAAGGGGGTTACTCCACAGGCCATAATATGGCTCTAGAATAACCCCCTTTATAGATTAACTATTGATTAAAAATTGCTTATTTACCAGCGGATTCAAGCGCTGATTTAATAGCTTCTACCACTTTAGCAGATACTTCTTTCTCAGCATCATTATTTCCGAAGGCTGCTGCGCGATATCCATACTTGTGTAAGCTATAGCCCGTTGAAGTCGACTCAATCTCGCTCTTCACAGCCAGCTCAGCGTCAGTCAACTGGTTGACCGTTCTTGTACTTCCGTTTTTATCTAAATAGTAAACGAGCATTTTAACAGGAACACCATGTTCTACATACGTCATAACATTTACAAGCTTATCAGCACTTACACCAATGAAGATTCCATCGAAGTAAGCCGCTTTGTTAGCTTCAACAATTTCAGCTTTCCCGTATGCTCTATCCACCGCAGTCTTGAGAGCTACACTACTACTAGTTGCACCGGAAACAGCGTCTACATCTTGCACAGCTTCTCTAGTACCTGCTGCAAGGAAGCTAGAAGTCAATTGCGGAATTGCTTTTACCACCTCTGGGTAAGCAGCTTTGCCTCTATCCACAAGATTCATTCCTACACGATACAAAGCAACATTTACGATCTTACCGTTACGCAGTGTAACGTCTGCTCTGTTTGTTCCTTTATCATAGGCATCACCAAATGCAGTGAAGGTTCCGTCTTTATAGGTTCCTTGAACCTTGGATGCGTTAGTCAAAGCATCAGTCAGAGCAGCTTTGGCAGCTGCGGATAGCTCTTCTTGACCTGTGATATCGGACATTTGCACACCTTTTTCAAGTAATCCTGAAGTAAGTGTACCCACCAGCGATTTTTGTTCTGCACTTAGTTTGTCATCAGCGATCAGCTTGCCGTCAGCTCCGAACAAGCTTAATTTAATGTTTGTAACTGCATCTGAAGCAACATCAATAAGCAGTAATACTTTAGATTGGTTATCTACACCTGCGAATTTTCCGTCAAAATATTTAACTTCACCAGGAACTTTCAGTGCTTTTTCGAAAGCTCTTTCTACGGCTTGGTTCCAACCGTGACTGCTTTCTGTAGCGCCAGAAATTCCATCTACTTTCTCATCATAGTTAGCGAAGTAAGATCCATTAGCAAGCAACTTAGCTGTCATCGGAGCATTAGCTTTTACAACTTCTGCATAAGCCGTTGCACCTCTGTCAATGAGGTTGTTCCCAAGTCTGAACAGCTTCACATCCACTAGCTTACCGTTGCGGATCACGATGTCAGCTCTTTCAACACCAACACTTCTTGCAGTCCCATAAGAGGAATAGAATCCGTCTACATAAGCAGAAGTATTGTTAATCTTTGCATTCTGCTCAGCATCCCAGAAAGCATTAATCGCAGCCTTAAAGTCGGCTTCGAGTCCTGCAACAGGCTCTGCAGCTGTTCCTTTAGCCAGCAATACTGGTGTTATAGCTGCAACTGCTGCGGATTGCTCAGCTGTGTAGGCCTTCTCATCCACGAAATCACCAGCACTGTTCAGCGGGTACACTTTAACAGCTGTGAGCTTATTGGATTCGTAGGTTGCAAATACTGCATATTTACCTGTAGGATCTATGCCCATATGAACACCATCAAAGTAAACTGCATCTGTATCTTTCACTGTTAGAGCTCTTTCAAACGCTCTGTCTACAGACAATTTCCATCCATTACTAGAGCGTGTTGCTCCCGAAACAGCGTCTACTGCTGCTGCTCCATCTCTTGTCTTGCCAATCAATTTATTCTCCATCAATCCATAAGCTTGCCATAAAGCGCTGTAATTGTTACGAGCATCTCTGTCGATCAGCTTAGGGCTGGTTCTCAGGAGATCGATGCTAGTAATTTTCCCATCTTTAATTTCGATCTTAGCGCCTTCGGTACCTTTGGAGTAAGCATCGCCATACGCTACGTAAACTCCATCTTGATATACATTTTCCTTAACTGTAACCGGCAATGCTGTAGGCACAGGCTTAACAGTCGCTGCTGGAACTACTGTAGCCGCTGGAGCAGCGGTTGCTTTTGGCGTTGTAGCTGGTTTTGTCGTTGCTGCTGGTGCCGCTGTTGCCTTTGGTGTTGCTACTGGTTTTGCTGTTGGCTTCGGTGTTGCTACTGGTTTTGCTGTTGCTTTTGGTGTTGCTACTGGTTTTGCTGTTGCTTTTGGTGTTGCTACTGGTTTTGCTGTTGCTGCTGGTTTTGCTGTTGGTTTAGCTGCTGGTGCATCCGCTTCTTCAGAAGCTGCGGATACTGCATCCACCTTCAAGTTCAAAGCAGGCACATTAAGTGTGTAAGCAAATGGCGCTAACAATATTGCCGCGCTAACCGTTAAAGAAATTAGTTTTTTCAATAAAATTCTCCTTTACCAAGTCCCCAGTGATATATAGCTTTTCTTAACCAAACTTACCTTTCACGGCGCCCCTTCTCTTCTTATGAAGCATTACATCTCTCTTCATAAGAACCCATCCCCCCTCTCACGCCTATGCGCGAACCATCACTTTCCAAAAAATAATGCCTTAAATCTATTCATTCCTTTTTACAATAAACCGCATCAAAGGTGAAATAATTCACATATAATATCAGAAAAAAATGAAGGCGCTTTTTCAATCAATTTCTGGTTTGATACTACCAAACTTTTCCGCAATTCCTCTGTATCTAAAATCACATACCCTATAAGAAACATCACTATTTGCTCTTAAATGTGATTTTTCATTATTTTCTCCAAACAAATACACCCACTTCCTATTCCCAAAGTAGATAACGTGATCTCGATTATTGTGTATCCAAGAATAGATATGTTATTTTAGAACGATCTCTAACATGGGAAAGGAGTTCAAAGCTTTGAAAAAACAGCCACCTATTGGAGTTATTCTCGCCCAAATTGGCACACCTACTGCACCTACTGCAAAGGCGGTACGTCCTTATCTGAAACGTTTTTTATCCGACCGCCGAATCATAGATTATTCACCAATGCTCTGGCAGCCTTTGCTGCGAGGCGTTATTCTGCGTACACGTCCTCGGCGGTCGGCTGAGCTGTACAGACAAATCTGGACAACAGAAGGCTCACCTTTACTCTTCCACTCATTAGCTCAGCGATCTGGTTTGCAAGCGCTTCTAGGCTCACGGTATCAAGTAGAGCTTGGCTTAGCATATAGCGAACCAAGTATGGAACAAGCGATGAGCGCATTGGAAGCTAACGGAGTCACACGCATCATCATTGTGCCGCTATTCCCGCAATATTCGTCCACTACGACGGCATCTGTCTTCGATCAAGCGAGTTTTGCTGCACTAGGACGCCAAAGCTCCACTGGACCGGTAACAAAGCGCCTTATTCCTGCTCTCAGATTTATGAATGCTTATTATAATGAACCCGGTTATATTTCAGCCATGAAGTCGCATTTACTGCAGCAAATAGAACTTCTGAGCTCTAATCCTGATTTTTTCGTACTGACCTTTCACGGGATCCCCAAACGATATGCAGATACAGGCGATCCCTATCCGGAGCAATGTATGGAAACTGCGCGTCTTCTCGCTTCAGCTATGAATTGGGAGCCTGAACGCTGGCAGCTTACTTTTCAATCACGCTTCGGACGCGAAGAATGGGTAGGTCCCTCTACAGCAGATGTTTTGGGAAAGCTAGCGGAACGCGGAATTCATAAACCTTTGATTTTCTCACCGGGACTTGTAACGGATTGTCTGGAAACGCTGCACGAGCTAGCCATAGAAGGGCGCGAGCAATTTGAGGCTGGAGGAGGACATGCTGAAGACTTCACTGCACCCCCCTGCTTGAATAATCATGAGGACTGGCTTCATTTTTTAGCTCAGCATGTTGAACGAAATGCCATGGGCTGGTAATACAAAAAAATCGCCTTATCCGCAGATATTCTCTGCTGAGATAAGACGGTTTGTTATGTCCGTTCATAGGATCTAAGGATAACTAAGATGCTTATGCTGTAAGCTGCTTATATTTAGTAGTCAGTTCATGGAACCATTGCTTGTCCTGTAAGGTCAACGCAAAATCGATCAGCTCGGCAATCTCACTTGGCTGCAAATCAGCTGAATCATTAAAAGATACTTCAGCGGTTGCAGTGGCTTCTCCATTCCCATTCTCTGCATAATCATAAGAGAAGCATATCTTGATATCACTTTCCAGAAATTCGTTACGCAGGAAATATAACACCTCACACATTAGCACAGGTCTAACATGATCATCAAAGACACATTCCATAACCTTCGCCCAGTACTGCTGATTGCTGAGGTGTAGCTTATCATTGGTTAAGAGATATTTCTCACCCTGAAAATCAGTGACAAATCTCAGCTCAAGCGGCTTCATTTTAAAAATAGTAGCAATTTGCTTCATGCTAATATTCAGAATGTCTTGCGTTTCTAGTCTGATCATCTCTCATGCACCTCGTCCCTCTTAGTTGGGTTACCTGAAACCTGATGATATCTATAATTTCGTTAAATGCCAATAATGTAAAATTAACTCTATCCAATCACTTTAATTTTTATCTAATTTAACATTATTATCGTCAACTGACTACGCTTTGTTAATATTTTTTCATTAATTCCACAGAAAAAGTGTTTCAATCTTTGTCCAACTGTTTAATATTTATATTTAAAAACTTAGTCTTTCTTATTTTCACAACAAAAAACTGTTCTGAATGGTCATCATCGACCTCAAAACAGTCTTTTGCCTAGTTATTAATCAGTTAACTTTACTTAAACAAACAATGGCACTAACTGTATTCCTTCAGGCGAGATCCGAACAAGTCCTTTATCCGTGATGCGTAGCGTCGGGATAACCGCCAATGCAAGCAGCGATAAGGTCATAAACGCATAATTCAACGTACAACCTGCATCATATAGCGCTTTGCTGATCGCAGCTGATTTTGCGGCAGCTATTTCGAACGGTTCCGTGGACATTAGACCTGCAATAGCCAACGGAAATAATGTTTCTCCACTGGATGTGATCATACTGACACCACCCTGAGCATCCGCCACCGCATTGGCAGCTTTAGCCATTAGCTCATCATCATTACCGATGACAAGTACATTATGGCTATCATGCGCAACTGTCATCGCAATGGCAGCAGGTTCTTTAAATCCAATGCCTTCGACAACGGCCACTGATTTATTGCCTGTACCTTTATGGCGTTCGAGCACTGCGATTTTGCACAAACCTTCTATAGCATTTACATCCAGTTGCCCCTCCACTACAGGTATCGAAACCATACGCTCAATAGTCTCCACATGATTTTCTCTTACTTTAATAACTCTTGTAGTAAGTTCACCTGTTTGAATTGGAGCAGCAATGATGAAATCTTCTGAAGTAGGACGCTGTGGCAAATGAACCGAAGCCAACACTTCCTCCGGATAGGCGAATTTAGCAAGCTCTGCCGTCATTACCCCGTTCTCCGCAACTACTACACCTGCGGCAATTGTCAGCACTACATTAATATCCGCCAAATTCCCGTCTAAAAGGATGATATCTGCAAAAGAACCCGGAGTAATAGATCCGATATCCCGCGCTAAACCAAAGCGTTCAGCAGTATTAATGGTGGCCATTTGGATAGCTGTTATAGGCTTAACACCTTGAACAATAGCATCACGCAGGACGAAATTCATATGCCCTTCATCTCGTAAGGATTCCGAACTACGGTCATCCGTTACCAGCATCATTCGGCGTGTATCTATGCCGTGTTCTGTATGGGCCGTAATTGTTTTAGCCACATCATGCCAAGCGGAACCCCGGCGCATTTTGGCATACATCCCCAGTCTAACGCGCTCAATTACATCGTCTGCCGTCACACACTCATGATCGCCAGTCACACCTGCTGCAGCATACACGGGTAGTCTCCAGTCGCTGGAAGGCCATGTGAAATGACCATCTACAAATCTGCCTGCCCGCAGCGTAGCTTGAATTTCCCCAAGCATTTTCTCATCGCCATAAACAACGCCGGGAAAGTTCATCACTTCACCCAGCGCAATCACATCGGGTCCCCAAGTAAAGGCTTCTGCCACTTCATCTGGTCCAATAGAAGCTCCCGTTGTCTCGAATTCCGCACCTGCCGCAGGCACACAAGAAGCCACCTGCATGTAAGCCGCTAACGGTGTCCCCCGCATCTCATCGAGCATCAATTGAATCCCCTTCAGCCCAAATACATTAGCAATCTCATGAGCATCAAAGAAACCACCTGTTGTACCCAGCGGCAGAACCGCACGGGAGAATTCAGTAACGGTCAGCTGTGTGCTCTCAATATGACAATGGCCATCGAGTAGTCCCGGAGCTATATACTTACCGTTCGCCTCAATGACCTGCGTTCCTTCACCAATCATATGTGTCACATCTTTACCAACATAAGCGATACGTCCACCTTGTATACCAACAGACATTCCTTCTAAAATTTCACCAGAGCATACATTAACCAGCTTTCCACCTGTAATTACTAGTGTTGCCGGTTTATCTCCTCTTGCCGTAGCCACAAGCTCAGGTACACAATCTGCTAAAGGCTTTCTTGTAAAAGTTGTCATTTTCATCTCTCCCCCGTTAGTATCCAAGTGCGTTCTTGATGTAGTGAATAGATTCATAATAATAGAGGATTGCTTAACCATCGGCTGTGTTGATATCATAGTTGGCAAATCTGATATTGTACGAAAAAACGGCTCCGTCATCCCTGTAGATGATAGCCGTTTTCTTAATCCAAAGATTGTCCAACACTCCGGACATGCCCCTGGTATGAACTCACCCGCCAGCATCTATTCCAACGATTATCTTACGTTTTCCTCATATACGTCAAGTGCCGCTTGAACACCAAGTCCGTAAAAAACTTCAAATCCGTGTCGCAGCAACGCTGCTTCCAAAGCTCCAAGCAAACGCAGCACATTATTCGTACGGCAGCTAAAGCCCATCGTGCCAATGCGCCAGATCTTTCCTGTCAGAGGCCCAAAGGAGCTGGCAATTTCAATGCCGAACCGCTCCAGCAGCAGCGTGCGTACAGATTCCCCGTCTATTCCCTCAGGAATCAGCACACAGGTAACAACGGTAAGTTTGCAGGAGGGCTCCCCGTAAAGTTCAAGCCCCATCGCTGTTAATCCAGCTATAAGTGCCTTTTCATGGAGCTGATGTCTGGCGAATCTGGCATCCATTCCTTCTTCAAGCGCAAGTCGCAAGCCCTCCCGAAGTGCATAGAGCATAGAGGTCATCTCTGTATGATGATTGAGACGTTGCGGGCTCCAATAATCCTGAAGCATGCCAAGATCGAAATAGTTGCTGCGGACAAAAGACAACTCACCAGGCTGAACATCGGTGATTCTAATCCCACGTTCTACTCGTTTACGGGACATAAGCTTAGCCTCAGCGCGGTCATTATATGTTATTGGTGCCATACCGGAGGGGACGGACAGGCATTTCTGTGTACCTCCTACGACCGCATCCAGCATCCAAGCATCCGTTTCGACAGGAATGCCCCCAAGAGTTGCAACTGCGTCAACTATGAAAAGAGCATCCATTCGGCGGCAGGCTCTGCCAATTTCCGCGAGTGGCTGCACCCGTCCTGTAGAGGTCTCACCATGCACCATCGCTACCACATTTGGCTTAAAAGTCTCCATAGCCGCTATCACTTCCTCCGGTTCAAACACACTTCCCCATGGCTTTTCCAGAACGAATACCTCAGCGCCACAACGTTCGGCAATCTCATGAAGCAGGTGTCCGAAGCGGCCAAAGATCGGAATCAGCACACGTTCCCCCGGCAGGATCAAGCTGACCATCACCGCCTCAATACCAGCGCGAGAGGTCCCATCTATAGGGTAAGCCCATGCATTTCGGGTAGCGAACAGCTCCCGCAGCATCTCCATCGTTTCATTCATCATCTGGGTGAACTCTGGATCAAACTGACCCAGCACCGGAAAAGACATCGCCCGCAGGACACGCGGATCAACCTCCACCGGACCCGGAGTCATAATGCAGCGCAGGGATGGCGACAAATCTTCGTAACGCTTCATGATGATCCTCCCTTCAAGTAGAAACGGCTAAGCCGTCCTTTAAGGGACGGGCTCCGTTTCAGCGAGAAATATAAGGATAAAGTATAGAGTAAAACATATACTTCCTTATATTTTAAAGTTCGACGAACTCTTTTTAATAAGCTAACTCATATAACATCGCAGTCAGAACCTCAAGCCCAGCCGCAAGCTGCTCGGGGGATGTATACTCTTCCGGTGAATGGCTGATACCCGCACGACTGGGTACAAAAATCATCGCAGTAGGGCAACGCGGCGCAAACAGCTGGGCGTCATGTCCCGCTCCACTTACCATCATGCGGTACGTCTTCCCCTGTTGGCGGCAAATATTTTCCAGCATTGTAGATAGCTTCGTATCCATAGGCGCAGGGACTGTGTGGAGCACGGGTGTAACCTCAAGAGTCACCCCACGTTTAACGGCAATTTCATTACATTCCGCAAGAAGCTTCTCACAGAAACGTTCCAGTTCGTCCTCTTCACTATGGCGGATATCTAATGTAAAAAGAACCTCACCCGGGATCACATTTGGCGTATTCGGATACACCTCAAACTTACCCGAGGTTGCAACAAGAGGTTCACCAGCCGTTTTAGCAGCACTTTCAAGCACGTACAGCATTTCAACCGCACTAGCCAGTGCATCCTGCCGCATAAACATCGGTGTCGTGCCCGCATGATTAGCAATACCACTGACCTTGACCATATAGCGTCTCTGTCCAACAATCCCCTGAACTACGCCTATCTGCGTATCTGTTTTCTCCAGAATAATTCCCTGCTCAATGTGCAGCTCTACAAAAGCTCCAATATCATTTCTGGCTCCATTCTCATCTGTTACACCTTGGAAAAATATGGATTCCGTCATTGCTGCCTGTAATGTCACTCCCTCTGCATCTATACAGGTCTCGGCCTCGCTTCCGTCATACCTTTCCGTGACATGGCCCGAGCCCCAATAAGCAAGCGGAAATCGGCTCCCCTCTTCTTCACAAAAAGATACGACCTCAAGCGTCTGCTGCGGCTGGCCAAAGTTCCTCTGCAAATCTTGAAGCGCAATCATAGCCGCAGCGATCCCATACGCACCATCATATTTTCCGCCATTGACTACAGTATCGATATGCGATCCGGTTAAAATAACCTTTTGCTGCGGATTGCGTCCACTCAATCGTCCATATACATTGCCAACCTTGTCTATGGAAACTTCTAAGCCGAGCCCAGCCATTTTTTGCTGCAAAAAAATCTGCGCCCGGCTCCATTCCTCCGTATATAGCAGTCTAGTAACCCCTGGCCCAGGTGTGCTGAATGCCTTCAGCTCCTCCAGCAGCTCCAACAGTCTCTGAGTCGATGCTTGAACACTGGAATCATTCATAGGCTGTACTGCTCCTTCCTAATTCGCAGCCACTGTCCACCTCCCTCACTGATCACTCCTTCTTCAGAGGTATAGATCACATTCCCGCGACAGATCGTAGCAACTACCTTGCAGGATAAAGTTCTTCCGATGTAGGGGCTGTGCTTGTGGCGATACAATAAATCCTCCGCAGTCAGCGTATAGGTTGTGCTTGGATTCAGCAGAACTAGATCGGCATCTAGACCTAGAGCTATAGCGCCTTTGCGATGCTCTATTCCAAAACGTTTTGCGGGTTGCCCTGCAAGCAGACTGGAAATTAATGTAACAGGCAACCCCCGCACATTCACGCCTTCATGGAACATAAGCTCCAGACTGCTCTGCGCACCCGAGATCCCACCCCAAGCTGCAAAAAAAGACAAGTCCGGCTTTACCTTCAATTCCGTTGGACAGGGGGAATGATCCGAAGCGATCAGATCGATTTTGCCGTGGGCTAGCATCTCCCATAACTTCTCCTGCTCCACCGCACTTCGCAGCGGAGGCGCACACTTCGCCACAGGGCCTAAAGCCTTCATATCATTTTCAGTGAGGACCAGATAATGTGGACAGGTTTCAGACGAAACGTCCAGACCTCGAAGCTTAGCTTCATAGATTTTCTCAATGGCAGCAGCCGTGCTAATATGAACAAAATGCAACCGGCAGCCCGTACGTTCACTGTACAGCAGCGCCCTGGACACTGCCTCCAGCTCTGCTTCAGCTGGGCGGCAAGCCGCAAAATCACTTGCGCTGGTTCTGCCATTTCGCACTGCATCAGCGGTCAACACCGCCGTGATAGCCTCACTTTCTGCATGAAGCGCCAGAATCCCGCCCAGAGAAGCGATTCGCTGCATCCCTTGATAGAGGGTATCCTCATCCACTTCACGGAATCTGCCTTCGCCCTCCCCTCCAGGATTGGAGAGAAAGGCTTTAAACCCAGTGACGCCAGCGGCTGCCAAAACTTCTAAATCATCCAGATTGCCGGGAACGAGCCCACCCCACAGCACATAATCAACGGCAGAGTTTCCAGCCGCAGCATCTACCTTTTGACGAAGCGCAGCCTCGTTCACAGTAGGTGGATTGCCGTTAAGCGGCATATCTGCATAGGTTGTGCAGCCGCCAGCTGCCAGCGCCGCAGAACCGCTGCGAAAGCCTTCCCAATGTCCAAACTTTGGTTCATTAAAGTGGACATGCATATCAATCATACCGGGGAGCACATAGAACCCATCTGCGTCGATGACTTTGGTTAGCGGTGCAAGCGAAAGTTCCTCTCCAAGTGCGACAATCTTACCCTCTGATACTGCAATATCCAGCTTGAGTACCTGATGGGGCAGCACTACATTCCCGTTCTTAATTACAAGTTCATAGGATTCCTTCATGAGCTGCCACCTCCTAAGGTCATCAACTTTCTCCTAACTTCCCCGATACGTACTATATCCACCAGGAGCTACTAGCAAAGGTACATGGTAGTGTTGCATGGAGCTCTCTATATAAAAGCGAATAGGTATCTGTTCTAGAAAAAAAGACATCTCACGTTGAGTATCTGCTGACGCTTCGGCATCAGCTCTACGGTAGTAATCACCGACCATAAACAGCAGCTCGTAACATCCAGCCTCCATCTCTCTCCCTTCCAGCAGCGGAGCATTGAGCCTTCCGTCATTGTTCGTAACCTCTTCACACAGAAGCTTGCTGATTCCATCCGTAAGCTTCCAGAGCTGAAGCGTCAGACCTGTAGCAGGAATCCCCCGCGACAGATCCAGCACATGGGTGGTAAGACGCCCGCTCATTACGCTGTCTCTCCGGCCAGATCTGCACGGCTAACAGAAAAGCCCTGAAAACCATAAGGTGGACGAGGTTCGGTGAATACTCCACCTTTGGTTTCTTCAGGCTCAACAATGGTTTCCCAAGTCCGGTTATTGGACTCAAACGAAACGGTAGCAAGCTGTGGAAAACGGGACAATACGCGCAGCCCAATTTGATAAATCAACGATTGGATTGATGGACTGTTCAGCTCATGAAAAGCGCTATGGGCGATATCACGAACCTGCTCCGCAGCCACATATTGACCTTGATCTCCATCCAAAGCATGCTCCACATCATTGTAGGTCCAGTTAATATTCAGAAAAATATAAAGAGGACGGTCAAAGCTTTCTGGCAATGTCGTATATTCATCTCGGACAAATCCATAAAACGAGCTTCCGCTCACTTTAATCAGCTGTAAATCCTTCAACCGGCATTCATGAGCGATAACCTCAGTCCCATTCTCTCCACGTTTTATAGTTAACGAAGCCGAATAAGATTCATTATTGGAGTGTCGCAGTACTAAATGACTCTGTTTAAGCCCCTCAACCCCGGGCACCATCACCTGTTCAAAAGGTAACCGGTCTGCGGAAACTGAAACTGCGGTGACATGATCATATTTATCGAGAAAACGGCTGCTTAGAAGCTGCAGTAGACCCTCCGTTGTGCTTCCAGTGTAGTCCGCGGTATTGCGCAGGATGAAATTTTTCATAGAATCGGTAGCAACAACCATGGAATTATCCCCCTCTGAGAAAGAAGGAAGAAACGCTTCGCCCGTGACCGCGAATGTAATATTATGTGCGAATATAATGTTGTCGCAGCCCGTGAAGGAAGATTCGGGAACGGGGGTAACTGCCAGCGGTTTAGCATAGGTACGATAAGTTAGCACATCACTTTTTCCATAAAACATTGTACGTCCGTTAATTGGTTCCAGCATGACTGACACCCTCCCCGTTTATGATGAATGAATGAATAATTAAATAATTAAATCACTTAGGCGAAATCTCGTAATTGTACCGACTTCAGAAAAGGCTTGAACCCATTCCTCCTGAGGGGAACGCTCTACTCGCACTCCAATGGCGCTGATAATGTCATCTTTGTTTTTGCCACGAACAGCTAGAATAAAAGGGAAATGAAATTTGTCCGTATACTTTCGATTCAGATCATTTAATAGATTGAACTCTTCCGTTGTTAGCCGATCCATTCCAGCTCCCTGCTGCTCAGAGGCAGACAAAGCCGTAACTTGAAGCCTAGTCGCCAAATCTGGATGAGCTTTTAATAGTCCCTCCATTCGGCTCCGGTCAGCACTCAGTACGGTCTGCATCATTGTGCTATGCAAATGCTCTAAAGAATGGAACGGTATCTGCTTATACGCCTCCTCTGCTACCCATGGTGAATGTTCAAAAATGCCGCCTAGATGCTTCACAAAATCCGTTATACTCATGGCATTTATCTCTTCCAACGTAAACCTGCCTTCAGAAACGACCATCCACTCAACCTCCAATAGCTTTGTTAACAGCTCGTAAAATGCCACCGTACCCCGTACAGCGACAAATGTTACCGGATAAAGCTTCTTCCACTTCAGCCTGAGTAGGATGCGGGTTCTTTTCCAGCAGAGCAACTACCGAGATAACCATCCCTGGTGTACAATAACCGCATTGGAACCCCCCCTCTTCTAAAAAAGCCCTCTGAACAGGATGCAGGCCTAATTCACTAAGACCCTCAATCGTTGTAATTTCCGCACCTGAGCATTGATAGGCCATGACCAGACATGAATTCACTGGACGTCCATCCACCAGCACCATACATGCCCCGCAGCGGCCAATCTCACAAGAACGTTTTGTACCGGTCAGCTCCAAATCTTCACGTATGACCTTTAAAAGCCGGCGGGAGGGTGGAATCTCCGTGGATATCGCTTTACCATTGAGATTGCAATTAAAGGTGAACCTCTCTTCTACAAAAGCTTCCTCAGACGATAAGGGGGCAAGGTTATCTTCATCTAGATTGGGATCTGAATTATGGCTCGACATGGATGTTCACCACCTTTTGTGGAATAAACGGTGTAGACTGCAGCCATTCGGGATCAATGGGCAGCTTGGTTACCCGCTTTCCTACAGCCTGAAATATGGCTGACGCGACTGCCGGAGCTAAATTGACGGAACCCACCTCTCCAATGCCGCGAGGACCGTACGTGTCATGATCCGGCAAATCCTCTATCGGCTGCACCTGAATGCTGCCATTCATATCGGCAATGGTTGGCACCAAATAGGTGTCTAAATTTTTGGTGACATAGCTGCCGCCTGACATCACAGCATCTTCTGACAAAGTAAATCCTACCGCCATACTGCTGCCACCTTCGATCTGCCCGAGATAACCTTGCGGATTAGCCACCGGCCCCGCCGCTACCGCATGATATTGATCCAGTACACGGACACGTCCAGTAAGCAGATTAACTTCCACGCGGACTGCGATTGCAGAATAGGTATATAGAAAATGTGCCCCCACTCTTTTAAAGGGTGTGGTTGGATAAGTAAACTTTGTATTACAGACAATGGGTTCTGAAATACGCTGTGCCAAGTCCTTGTAAGTCAGAAGCAGACCGCCGTCTTTTAGCCAAATGCCGCCAGGGCCGAGCTTCATTTCATAGTTATCCAGCTCTGGCTTTATCATCGCAGCTGCCTGCAGCACACGAGCGGTGAAGTCTGGACGCAGCCGTTTCAAGGCCATCCACATCATGCTAGTTGATCGGGAAGCCGTACTAGATCCGCTATCGGGCACAACATCCGTATCGCCAATGACGATGCTTAGATCCTCTGCCGCCAAGCCAAACTGTTCAATCAGCATTTGTTCCATGGTTGCGATTAAGCCCTGACCAAACTCCTCGTAACCAAACACCGCCTCAATCTTGCCCTCTAGCGTCAAAGAGAGCCTACCACCCGCCGGATCGGGAATACCATAGCCAAGTCCTGCACCATGCATAGCTATAGCAGCACCCGTTCCAGTTACGATCCAAGGTTCCACAACACCTGAATCACTGTCTGTAGATGCAGCCTCAGTCATAAGAGGCGAACCCGCCAGCGCTTCCCACACCTGAAAGGCACCATCGGTCTGAGCAATTTCCTGACCCAGTGGCCCCAGATCTCCATATTTACGCAAATTGCGGCGGCGCATTTCCCACGGATCGATCTGCAATCGCTCAGCCAATCGATCGATTTGTCCCTCCAAAGCGAAAATCGCCTGATTGCCGCCAAAACCGCGAAATTCACCAGATACACCGTTATTGGTATATACAGCAAAACCCTTCACATCCACATGATCGATGATATAGGGGCCCATCACATGTTCTGTCGCAAAGTTGAGCACCTCCGCCCCCAGTGTTGCATAAGCTCCCGTATCCGAAATAATTCTGACCTGATGTGCCCTGATGATTCCTTCGGGGTCGCAGCCAGTCTTCATGGTGATTTTCATGGGATGGCGTTTTAGTCCTGCACGTACCGATTCAGCTCTCGAATTATGCAGTCTTACCGGACGGAGTGTCCGCAAGGCGAGCAGCGCTCCATATGGCTGTACATTCAGCTCGTCTTTTCCTCCAAAGGACCCGCCGATAGGACTCGAGATGACGCGAATATCTTCTTGAGGAATATCCAGGATTCTGGATAGCTGCAGGCGATCCATCAACCCATGTTGTGTAGCTGAATATACGGTAAGCCGTCCGTTATCCTCTGGGATAAACAGTCCACCTTCAGTCTCCATATAGGTGTGCATTTGGCGTGGTGTATAGTAAGACTCCTCTACCACATGACAGCAATCCGTAAATACCGTTTCCGGCTCCCCTTTCCGATATTCCGTATGATGAAGCACGTTTCCCTCGGCATGCAGCAGAATTGCGTCCTTTTTCATCGCCTCTTCCGGATTCTCGAGTAAGGGTAGAAGCTCATAATCCACTTCGATAAGAGATAAGGCGTATTCCGCAATTTCGTCCGTCTCTGCCGCGACTGCCGCAATCGCATCGCCAGTGTAACGCACACGGTCACTGCAAAATACCGGTTGATGCGGCAAAGCTATGCCAAAGCCGTTAAGTCCGGGCACATCCTCATGAGTAATTACAGCGTGTACACCAGGGACTTCAATGGCCTTCTCAATGCGTATGGACAAAATACGAGCATGTGCCTGCTCACTGCGGAGCACGCGGCCGATCAACATTCCCTCTGCCCTCATGTCGGTCAAATACTGCAGCTTACCGGATACCTTGCCCTCTCCATCAGGTCGTGTACGCCAGCGGCTACCGCTGGATTCCTTATTCAGCAGCATTTTCCCTCTCTCCTTTCGTCGGGTTATTCACCTCTTAACTCCGTATATTCATAGCCTTCCACAGCTCAGATACAACCAAATTCCCAGCAGTCTTTTTCTTGTAAAGTTCTGTTGCAAAGGGATCACTATACGTCTCAAAGCTGTTCTCGACCCCTTCATATAAAGAAGCCAACAGCTCCTCTGTATACCTCACACCTTCAAGCATAACTTCAGCCCTACTTAGTCGCTGCGGCCGCCCAGAGCCCCCACCTGCGGCGATACGCACCTCACGGAAACGGAGTTCCTCATCGATTGATGCTGAGATTGCTACCGTTACAAGTGAAGGGGTGAACGCTTCCCGGCGGCCAACCTTACGGAAAATTTCTAGCCTATCCGTTAAGGGACTCTCTAAGTGAGTAGGTGAGATGCGAATCTCAGCCACAAGATCTGCCGCAGGTTTTATCCCGCTCCAGTGATTGTTTAGCCACTCTATCAAAGGTAGTGCCGTCATAAATTTGCCGTCAAAGGAGATTAACTCCGCGTCATAGACCAGTAACGCAGGTAGAATATCTCCGAAGCCAGAAGAGATATTGCCCCCGAGCGTGGCAAGATTACGCACCGACGGAGCCGCTATGCAACGTGCAGCCTCTTGCAGCGCAGGAGCCACGGCCTGCAAATGCTCATTACTGCGGCACTGGGAGAGTGGAACAAGAGCGCCCAGAGATAAGTGAAATTCCGTTAAGGTAATGTCGCCGAGATTTGTGATTTGCCGAAGATCAATCAGCTGTTTGGGCATATGATCCGTTCCATTTTCCCACCCTGTTCTCAGCAATGTTCCTCCTGCGACATATCGGGAACTGTCTCCAAACGCCGTTTTTCTCTCCCAAGCTTCGTGCAGGCTGCGGGGTTGAATTACTTCAGGTAGCCTTCCATCCTCTTCCCTTATAACTCCCATACACTCCGCCCCCCTTTTTGAGTACCAGATTGCCGCTTCCCTTCTCGTATAGCCTGCCTTAAAACCTTTGTTCCCGAATATAAGGAACTCCGAGCGCCTCCGGTGTACCGGATGGTTTGTTGCGATTGCGGTACCCCAGGTACATCAGGACCAGAATGGTCACAAGGTACGGAATCATTTTGAGAAAATAGGGCGGAACTGCACTGCCCAGCAATTGAATGCGGAAGCCAAGTGAATCCAATGCCCCAAAAAAGTAAGCGCAGAACAAGGCGCGCAGCGGATTCCATCTGGCAAAAATCACTAGCCCTACCGCAATCCAGCCTCGACCGGCTGTCAGCCCTTCATTCCAGGTTGGCGCGTAGGCCAATACCATATCCGCTCCGGCCAGGCCGATGAGAGCAGCACCGGTGATCACATAGCTGTAGCGGATAAGCTGCACACGGATCCCCATCACATCTGCGGTAGCCGGACTGTCTCCGACTGCCCGCAAATGCAGGCCCCATGAAGTGCGGTGAATTAGCAGATGCAGAGCAAGCACTAGCAGCAGGCTGAACCAGGTTAGGTAATCCATGTTGCCGAATATTTTTCCGATGAACGGTACATTTTCCAGCCAAGCCAGATGCAGCTTAGGAGATGTTCCCGGTAAAGGAATGCCGCTGATCGGTTTACCAAGATAAGCGCTCAACCCACTGCCGAACAGGGTCATCGCAAGACCGGACATCGTTTGATTCGCCCGCAAGGTCACACAGAGAAAAGAATGCAGCAAACCAAGCACAGCCGTTACAGCTACGGTAGCCAGCAGAGCCAGCAGCAGGTTTCCGGAGCGAATATACACGATACAAGTGGTGACCGCTCCCATCAGCATCAGACCTTCAGCCCCAAGCTGTATAATGCCGGCTCGTTCATTTAGAATGCCTCCCAGCGTAGCCAGCAGCAGCGGGGTCCCTGCGGAAATAGCGGCAATAAGTAGCTGTGTTGTAAAATCCATTGCCTATCTCCCCCCTTTCAGCTGAACCCGGCTACGGCGAATGCGGAAACGGTAGATCATATCGCCAGCAATCAAGAAAAACAGGATGGAGCCCTGCAGCATTTCTGATATCGATGAGGGCAGCCCGATGGTTTGAACACTATATCCGCCAACAATTAAGCCACCGAATAAAATAGAAGTAACGATTAGACCGAGTGGATTCAATTTGGCCAACCAAGCCACAATAATGGCGGTGTATCCATAACCCGGTGAAATGCCCTGCATCAGCTTGTGTGTAACACCGGAGACCTCCGCCATGCCAGCGATCCCGGCGAGCCCCCCACTGATCAGCATGACGATAATAATATGGCGCTTGATAGGAATCCCCGCGTATCTGGCTGCAATAGGATTGGCCCCAATCAGACGGAGCTCGTAACCCCACTTGGTAAAACGAATCATTAAGTAATAAATCACAACGGCGATAAGTCCAAATAACAATCCAATATGCAATCTTGTACTTCCGAGAACAGGCAGCGACTGAGCCGCAGTAAACATAGGTGATCCCGGGAAATTAAATCCTTTAGGATCTTTCCAAGGTCCGAATACCACGTAATCGAGCGCCAATAGAGCAACATAATTCAGCATTAATGAAGTGATTAGCTCATTCACTCCAAAATGCGTCCGCGGAATAGCAGTCAATAGTCCCCAAAGCGCACCCGCGGCAATCCCGAACAGCAGCATTAAGCTCAGGGACCAGAATGAAGGTAAGTCAGGAAAATAAATCGTGACCGCTGTGGCCGCCATAGCCCCAACGGTTAACTGGCCTTCTGCTCCAATATTCCATACCGAAATGCGGTAAGCCACAGCAATCCCAAGCCCACATAGAAGTAGCGGGATCGCTTTAACCATCGTTTCCGTGAGCCCATACGCAGTGCCAAATGCGCCACGGAACATTTTTTCATAGACCAGCACCGGATTCATGCCATTCGCCGCAATAAATAGGGCACACAACAATAACGCTAAAATTATAGATACAATAGGTGTCCACCAAGGAGAACGGATGCGGCTGGCATCGTACTCGAAACGTAGAGAGAATCGTTTTCCGGAGTGAGAGGAGAGGGGTTCCAGGAAAGCTCCTGCGGTATTTCTTCCATTCTCCAGGCTCATACGGCGCTCTCCTCTCTATTATGAATACCAGCCATTAGTAGTCCAATGCTCTCTCGATTCGCTTCCTCATGTGTACTCTCACCAATAATTGAGCCGTTATAGATCACTAGAATCCGGTCGGACAACTGAAGCAATTCATCTAAATCCTCCGAGATTAACAACACGCCACTACCTGAACCACGCAGCTCCATAAGAAGGTCGTGAACACCAGCCGTGGCACCTACATCCAGCCCTTGTGTCGGATGAACGGCGACCATCAGCTTAGGCCGATGACTGATTTCACGTGCAAAGAGCAGCTTCTGCTGATTACCACCTGACAACTGTTGCACTGGCGTCTCCAGCTCAGGTGTTTTGACGTTAAAGCGCTGGACCAGCTCCTGTGACCACAAACGGTTCTTCGCGGACTTCAAGAAACCAAATTTGGAGTGCTCCTCTGAGCGGTAAGACTTAAACAAAAGATTATCCACCGATCCGAGGCGTCCAGCTAAACCGCTCTTCATCCGGTTCTCCGGCACGTGGGAGATTCCTGAATCAATTGCCCCTCTAACCGAAGCGGATTTCACCGTCTTTCCATCAAACGTGATTTCACCACTTCTCCAGCCTCTAAGACCTGTTAATACTTCAGCCAGTTCCTTTTGCCCGTTGCCAGCTACCCCAGCTACGCCTACAATCTCCCCTTTACATACGTTCAGAGAGAAGTGATCCAGTGCTTTTCGCCCGTGATCGGCATATACGTCCACATCTTTCACTTCTAATAAAGAATCCCCTTCAGTGGCTTCCCGTTCTTGACGGGTGATGGTTACTTCCTTGCCCACCATCAGACGAGCCAGCTCCAGTTCATCTGTATCTGCCGTGGTCAGTGTGGCGATCATTTTCCCTTTGCGCATGACGGAAATCCGATCGGAGGACGCCATAACCTCTTTCATTTTATGAGTAGTCATAATGACCGTTTTTCCTGCCTGCTTCATGACCCGCAGCGTTTCAAATAGCTGTTCCACCTCTCCCGGGGTCAATACAGAGGTTGGTTCATCCAGAATAATAATGTCAGCCCCGCGATACAGCGTCTTAACGATTTCAACACGCTGCTGCTCACCCACGGACAACTGCCAGATCGGGCGATCCACCGGGAAATTCAGTCCAAACCGTTCCGCTAATGCCTTGATCTCCTTGTGTTTGTTCTTTATCCACTTACGGCCGCGCCAGAAAGACGACTTTTCGCCAAGCACGATATTTTCTGCTGCTGTGAGGCTTTGCACCAGCCTAAAGTTCTGAAACACCATACCTACACCCAGCTGCGCAGCATCTTTAGGAGAACGGATCTGAGCACCTTTCCCATGAATGAAGATTTCTCCTTCATCTGCTCTATACACCCCTGACAGCATGCTCATCACCGTGCTCTTCCCGGCCCCATTCTCCCCAAGCAACGCATGAATCTCTCCCGCATTTGCCGAAAAGTCGACTTGATCACTGGCGGTTACCGAGCCGAATTTTTTCACAATCCCCCGCATTTCAACTGAAGTTCCCCGCATGGCCTGAACCCCTCCTTCCTTCAAGTTGTAGTACGGGTGGGGAAGTTTCCGCTTAACGGAACCCACCCCACCCATAGATTGTGCACATCTTATTTCCTATTTTTAAACATTATTGCGGGATAGTTCCTTCCACACCTTTTACGAGCCAGTTCATACCCAGTACTTCCTCCAAGGTCAGCTTCTGGCCCTCCTGAACCTTCACATTCCCTTGATTATCTGAGATCGGACCTGTGAAAACCTCAAGCTCACCACTGATAATTTTGGCTTTGGCGTCTTCGACAAGCTTTTTCACATCATCTGGGATCTTGTTCCCGAAAGGAGCCAGCTCCACCATACCGTCAGCCATATCACCGGAATATTGCTGGCTCTTCCAGGTTCCATCCATAACTGCCTGCACAGCTTTTACGTAATACGGCCCCCAATTCCATACCGGGTTCGTCAAATAATTGTCCGGAGCGTATTTACTCATATCCGAGTCATTTCCCCCGGCAAAAGCCCCTCGTTCAGCAGCAGCCTGCAGGGTTGCAGGTGAATCCTGATAGGCCAAAAGCACATCCGCGCCCTTATCCAGCAAGCTGATTGCCGCTTGACGTTCAGTCGTCGGGTCATACCATGTATTCGTCCATACCACATTCACCTTTACATCAGGATTGACACTTTGTGCTCCAAGGGTGTAAGCATTCAAGTTATAGATCACTTCGCTGATCGGAAAAGCGCCCACATAACCCAGCTGATTATTTTTGGTCATTTTCCCTGCCGCTATGCCGCTCAGATAGCTGGCCTGATAGTTTTTCCCGAAGTAGGTCCCCATGTTCTCTGCGGTTTTGTAGCCCGAAGCATGCAGGAACTTCACATTAGGAAATTTGCCCGCTACATTTAATGTAAAATCCATATATCCGAAGCTCGTTGTAAATACGATGTCGTGTGATTGCGCAAGCTCTGTGATGATTCGTTCAGCATCGGCACTTTCAGGGACATTTTCTACAAAGTCAGCTTTAATCCCAAGCTCCTTCTCCATATACAGTCGTCCTTGATCATGTTGGTACGTATAGCCGCCATCTCCCGGAGGTCCGATATACACAAATGCTACCGTCGGTTTCTTAGCAGCCGGTTCAGTTGTTGCAGTTGTTTCTGTTGCCGCTGTAGTTGTCGCTGGTGCATCAGTTGCATTTGAAGAAGTATTATTATTGCTGCCACACCCCACCAAAGCCACCGTCATTAGAACC
>Ga0153923_100063_pt1 | contig 59076 bp, 40 predicted proteins | sample TSNJ007MetaG_FD_104682 | JGI IMG/M metagenome (GOLD analysis project Ga0153923, IMG submission 104682) | Attine ant fungus gardens microbial communities from New Jersey, USA - TSNJ007 MetaG | ecosystem: Host-associated > Fungi > Mycelium > Unclassified | place: USA: New Jersey, Brendon T. Byrne...
GGTACACTGGCTTACACAGCCAATGTAGCTAACGACGTGAAGAGTACTACAGTATCAGCAGCCACGAATGATCGAACTGCTACGATCTCAGCAGATGATCTTGGTTCGAAGCCTCTGTCCGTAGGAAAGAACACAATTACGGTAACCGTAACAGCGGAAGATGGTTCTACGAAGAAAGAATACACTGTTGAAGTAACCCGAGCTGCAAGTTCAGATGCAGCGTTAAGCGACTTGTCCTTAAGCGGAGTGACACTGAGTCCAACCTTTACAAGTGGTACACTGGCTTACACAGCCAATGTAGCTAACGACGTGAAGAGTACTACAGTATCAGCAGCCACGAATGTTGGAACAGCTACGATCTCAGCAGATGATCTTGGTTCGAAGTCCTTGTCCGTAGGAAAGAATACATTGACGGTAAACGTTACAGCGGAAGATGGGATCACCAAGAAGGAATATACGGTTACTGTAACTCGTGTAGCAGAAGAAATTATATCTGGTGGGGGTAGTGGAGGTTCTGGTGCTGGGTTACCGACACCAACATTACCAACAACAGCGACACCGACACCGACGCCAGTAGCGACGCCAATGCCAACTATGGCACCAGCGACGACACCGGGATCTACCCCAACACCAGCGAATAACCTAAGTGATATTTCTGGACATTGGGCGCAGCGCTCCATTCAAGAAGCGTTAAGCCTTGGAATTATCAAAGGTTATTCTGATGGCACATTCAAGCCTAACGGTACCTTAACGCGAGCAGAGTTTGCTCTAATGCTGATGAATGCTTTGAAACCGCAAGAAGCTGGAACTAAGCTGACCTTCACAGATGCAGCGAAGATTGGAGCTTGGGCTCAGGAAGCGGTCGCACAGGCGGTACAAGCAGGTATTATTAACGGCTATGAGGATGGCACATTCCGTCCAAATGCAGAAATTACAAGGGCTGAAATGGCAGTGATCCTTGCCAAGATTTTGGGTAAATCTAATGAAGCAAGTGCCACAACCGGATTTGCAGACGACAAGGATATTCCAGAATGGGCAAAATCCAGTGTAGCTTACTTGAAGTCAGCAGGTCTTGTGAAAGGGAAGGGCGATAATGAATATGCTCCCCAGGATCACGCCACTAGAGGAGAAGCTATAACTATCTTATTGAACTTATTAAAACAAATTAACAAATAAAGTGAAGATTATTATAAAAGGATGAGTGAAATGCCCAATTACTATTTCAATGAAATCTGGACGCCTCTTAAACTTGTAGGAATCCGACTGTTTCGGGATGATAATATGGGCGTGTGGATCAAATTCTGGCACAAACGAAGACGCCGTATTCGAGCCTGATAAACATCTAAGTTGAGTAGTCCTGCAGCCTCTATCTAATAGGGGCTGTTTTTTTACGTTTAATACGTCGTTGATATTGAATTCTTGTGTTGATTAAAGTTCCTTTTCTTCTTCTAATCGTTCTAATTAATTTCAATTGAAACAGCGAAAGGGGTGAGGTTCTTGTGCGAATAATTTTAATTCTACGTCTATAAATGATTCGTCTTTTACTTTTTCGTGTGAACCGCCGCTTAACATAGCTGACCTTCCGTCTTCTTCGTTTTAATTTGGCTTTAAAAGCTCTCCAAGGGGTTAGATTTAGGAACTTACGATATAGCGCAAATCCTGAGGAATCTTTATTCCAGCATTTCTCATCCCCGGCAAAATGGACAATTTTATTATTGTAGTCATGATCTGGGATGGCCATGTTAAATGAATTAAAACGGATATCGAGAGGGAGGTAATTCGCTCCAAAAACTGCATTTAGAACATCCTGGTCAGGCATGGTGACATCAGGGAAAGTGCGCAAGAAGTTCAGCATCTCTTGGTACCAGTTCGAATTCTGGCGGATATTATTCAAAGCAAATACGATCACTCCAGAATTAAAATAAATCTCGGGATTCAGCCCTTTGGCGCTCACAATAGATGCAACATCCATAATGCCCTGATCCCAAATCGCCCCTAAATATTTTTCATTCAGCTCGACTTGCCACAGCTCCGCGATGTCTATGTTTACCAATACATCACAATCCAGATAAATAATTTTGTCAGAAGGAATTAACGCGGGAAGCAGCAATCGGTACATACTTGCATGTGTCCACATATCGATAGAATTAATATTGGCAAGAACCTGGAGCATATCTTCGGGTAAAGTAATCGAATAAAAGCTAATCGTATGCTGATGTTTAGTGGTTAATCTGGTGAGCTTTCGCTTGTTAACTTCGGTTAAAGAGGCATCATGTAAAATATGAACATGGATTGGGGAACTTGTATGATGAAAAACTGACGCTAAAACGACACCGGCATGCTCTACATACTTTCCATCCTTATCTTGAAAGGCCAAGGCAATTTCGATCATTTGATTTATCCTCTCTCTACATTAGTGTACGAATGTACCACAGTATACGTTTGCCCTGGCAAGAGGATAAAGGCATTACACCTACGATATTCACCCAATTTTTTTTGCACATAAAAAAACCAAGCTCTGCAAATCAGAGACTTGGTTTGTTAGAACGATTTCTTATTTTCGCAGCTTAATACAGTCTATGTGATGATTGTTATTTTTAAATAGAATAAGATCTGCACGATTTCTGGTAGGCAAAATATTGTGTATCAAATTTTCAAAATTGATTTCTTTCCATATTCTTTTCGAGATCTCGATAGATTCTTCTAGTGATAACTGTGCATATTTTTTAAAATAAGATTGCTCTTCTTGGAAGGCGGTATCTCTAAGCTTAATAAACCGGTCAATATACCATTTCTCAATATTATTCACATCAGCATCCACATAAATTGAAAAATCAAAGAAATCAGATACAAAATAGTTTGGCATACTTTGATTAATTGTCAAACTAGTCTGAAGAACATTTAATCCTTCAACAATTAGGATGTCCGGGTTCTCGATCGTAATACATTCATTTGGCACGATATCATAAGTTAGATGCGAATATACAGGGCTTTGAACACCCGAAACACCAGACTTCACTTTAGTTAAAAATGAAATTAAACTACGTGTGTCATAGCTTTCAGGAAATCCCTTTTTCTTCATGATTCCACGTTTTTCCAGCTCAGCATTGGGAAGTAGGAACCCGTCAGTCGTAACTAAATCTACTTTTGGATGAGAAGGTAATTGAGAGAGGAGCTTCTGAAGAAGTCTAGCGGTTGTACTCTTGCCAACAGCGACACTTCCGGCGATGCCTATGATAAATGGACCTTTTTTAAGATCGTTATTAAGAAAGTGATTTATAGAATCTTTAAATGTATGAGAGGCTTGAAGCTGCAAATGTATCAATTGGGACAGAGGAAGATAGACCTCATTTACATCCTCAATCGAAATTTTATCGTTAATACTTTGGATATCGGTAAGCTCTTCTTCTGATAATTGGATAGCGGTGAAATCGCTTAGTTTCTTCCAATCCTCACGTAAATAAAGTGTATATGCTGAATTATTCACCATTAAAGTTTCCACATCCCTGATTTTTTTAAAGATTCACCTGCACTTAGGTATTATAACCGTTCATTCAACTTGATTCCATTCATAGCAATCGACATTAGTATGGACATTATGGAGAATTCATTTCAATAAATAGGAAATTAAATTAAAATATAGTGAACGAGGAAGAATGGAGTGGAACCATGGGAGTTTTTCGAAAAGTTGAAGTATTAACGGATTACACGCGCAAGGGTACGTTGTTCCAAGAAGAGTCAGAGCCCAGAAAAATCGTGATAAGTATTTATTATCCGGATAAGGATGGTTTGCTCGATAACAACGAATCTGAAATGAAATATATGGATTTTTTCCGGCCCTGTGAACAACAAGCAAGAGAAATTCTACAAGATATTGGAATGAATATGGATATCATAGATCGATTATCTACCTCAATCGGCGAGGGAGCATTGCAACAAAAATCAAAACGATCCTATCCTGTCATTATCTACTCTCCTGCACTAGGCTTAGATAGAGATATGTATATTTACAATATACAAGCGCTGGTAAAGCAAGAATTCATAGTGGTAACCGTCAGTGCTGCTTATGAAGCCATGTTTACAGTTTGTCCAAGTGGAGAATTTATGAATCAATCAGAGGTCATGAGGACAATACAGGCTACAGATTATAGCGAATTACATCATTTAATTTCTATTCGAAAAAAGGATATAAAGTACGTATTAGATCACCTATCCAATCTGAATTCAAGAATGGAAAGTTTTGATATGGACAAGGTTGGCATTGTTGGACATTCAATCGGCGGTGCTACTGCATTAGATTTAACTATGGAAGATGATAGAATTAAAGCCGCAGTTTTATTAGATGCAAGTATGCATTTATATATTGAGAATGAAGTGAAGAATACGGTACCCCTGCTTGTAATAAGGCAAAAAGCTTCTACTTTAGAATCCTTAAGCATTATTTTACAGGAAAAAATAGCAAATGATTTCATCAAAGGACAAGAGAAGCTTTTCCGGAATTGGAATGGATATAAGTCTTTTTTGAAAATACGAAAGGCAACGCATATGTCCTTTAGTGATATGCCTCTTTTTGAGGAGGACGAAGCTTTATATCATAGAACTTGTGGGATTCATAATCAGATAAATGAGCTTGTTGCTAATTTTTTTCAGGAGCATCTATTGAATCAGGGTAATGCTTATTCTACATTCATTAGTTATAATCATAGTGATTTCTGTGTGATCAATGGCAGTGGAGATGAAATTCTGTAATCTAGTAATAAGGGAGGGGATTATAAATGCATTCAGCTCAATCTCATCAGATGATATGTAATCATATTGAACAATACATAGGGGTTATTGATAATATTTTTAAAGAGGTTATTTCAGATGTTCTGTCCATTGATATTCTAATTGTTAACCCGATGCCTGAGCGGAATTACTATACTTTAATTACATCAGGAATGAGTGAATTTGCGATGCAGGTACCAGATGGTGCAGAAGAATATCAATTTACTGAATTAATGATTTGCCTTCCTCCTACATGGAAGCTGTCTGATGAGGCTTTTAAGGACGAAAGAAATTATTGGCCAGTTCGTGCGCTAAAAACAACGGCTAGGTTTCCACATGAATATAATACATGGCTCTATATGGGGCATACGCTAGTCAACGGTAATCCAGTAAAGCCTTATAGTGAGGATACAGGATTTCAAGGGATGTTTGTGTGGGTGCCAGATGTTGAAGATAAAGCTGGATTTTTTAATTTGGAAATGAACAGTGAGAAAGTGGTGCACTTCTATACTTTAATTCCGCTTTATGGAGAAGAGTTAGATTATAAAGTTAAGCATGGCGAGGAAGAACTTCTTAATAAGTTAAATAAGATTGGGGTTACCGATGTTCTGAATCCTTCCCGTAAAAATAGCTGTAAGAAGATATTTGGACTCTTTTAAAGGATAAGAAAAACGGCCGAGGGCCGTTTTTTTTATCCTTTAATCCCAAAAGCAATCCAGCGCCCATCAACATCTTCAATAACAAATTCCTTGTTATTATAGTCGGTGTTTGCTAATGCTCGGACAATGTTAACACCAGCCGCTTCAAATTCTTTCTCCAACTGCTCTTGCTGTTTCGTAATAAAATAGGCATCGTAACCATAGCCATACAATTCTCGATTAGGAATAACCCTTTGTCCTTGGGATTGAGTAAGGATAATTTCTGTATCATCACGATAGAGGCAAACATGCGGTTCTTCCGTATCTAAATAGGGCACAACTTGAAAGCCTAAGTAATGATTGTAATAAGCAGCGGTGCGCTCAATATTCAGGGTAGGAAAGATACTATGTGATTGTAAAAGCTTTTTGTCCACTTGTGAGTTCATCCTTTCTAAGAAAATAGATACCCATATATTACCTTGCGACAAAGATTTCAACAATACGTGGAGTTATTAAACCGCAGGAGACATTCATGGTTGACACCATAGATATTCTATACTAATATACATGCATGAGCATACATTAATTAATTTCTGCTAAAACATGTTTTTAATGTTCATAATAAATTTAGTTTTTTATAAAGAGGAGAGATATCATGAAGAACTTGTTTACCCCTTATGAAATGAAGGATTTGAAATTGAAGAACCGCGTGGTTATGCCTCCAATGTGTCAGTATTCAGTGACTAACAAGGACGGAATTGCTACCGATTGGCATTATAATCATTACGTAAGCCGCGCCATTGGAGGAACAGGATTAATTATTATTGAAATGACCGATGTAGAGCCTGATGGCCGAATTACTGATTTTGACCTTGGCATTTGGTCCGATGAGCAAATACCTGCATTGGCTAGAATTGTTGATGCTTGTCATGCTTATGGGGCAAAAGTAGGTATTCAAATTGCTCATGCTGGTCGTAAGGCTGAAGATGCAGCAGTTCCTGTATCCTCTTCTGCCGTTCCATTTGATGCTGACTCCAAAACACCACGTGCCCTAACGACTGAAGAAGTGAAGGGTATGGTTGAAAAATTCCGGTTAGGCGTGAAGCGTGCGATTCAAGCGGGGTTTGATGTTATCGAGCTTCATGGTGCGCACGGTTACCTTATTCATCAGTTCCATTCACCACTAACGAATCAAAGAACAGATGAATATGGCCAAGATTTGACCTTGTTTGGTACTGAAATCATTCGTGCAGCGAAAAGTGAAATGCCTGAAGGAATGCCATTGATCATGCGTATCTCAGCTCAAGAATATGTAGAGGGCGGATACGGCATTAAAGAAAGCTTGGCATTTAGTAAAGCTTATAAAGAAGCTGGCGCAGATATTTTCCATATCAGTGCAGGTGGTGAAGGTCCTATCGCAGCTGCTGGCAAGCCAGGAACACATGCGGCGTATCAAGTTCCTATGGCAAGAGAGATCAAATATGGTTTGAATGTACCGGTGATTGCTGTAGGCAGATTGGATGAACCTGCACTTGCTAATGCAGTCATTGGGAATGAGGAAGCAGATCTTGTTGCAGTTGGTCGGGGGATGCTGAGAAATCCATACTGGACGCTGGAGGCTGGGGTTGAGCTTCAGCAAGACCCTAGTATTCCTCGGCAGTATGCCTTTGGATTTCCTAGAATTAAAGGCTAAGGACTAACGAAATTAAATTGTATCATTTGGAAAGACCGACTTCTTGGAGAAACGGTCTTTTCTCTTTTTTGGATTAAGCTTGGCACAATGGATGTGGAGTGTAGTACTATTATATAGAAGAAAAAATTCATGAATAGTCATACGCTCAGGAGATGAAGAGATAGATGGACAAAATTCTAAACAATGACCTTATCGCGAATTGGTTGACGTTAACGCATATACAAATGAATGTGACGAATGAATTAGAAGTTAATTTGCAAGCGAATCATGGATTATCTTTAAAAGAGTTCTACTTGTTATTATTCTTGTCGGAAGCCCCAGAGAAAAAACTGAAACTGCAGAAACTTGAATCGATGGTTGGTTTAAGCCAAAGTGCCGTTTCACGTTTAGTTAGCCGGTTTGAAGCCAAGGGCTGCGGAGCTTTAGAGAGAAAAGCATGCGACAGTGATCGCAGAAGTATTTATACCTCCCTAACCTCCATTGGTGAGGCCAAGCTCATCCGTGCACAAGAAACCTTTAAAGACACGCTAATGAAGGCATTCCCGGAAAAAGATGTGGAACAGCTTCTAGCGCAAATGCTTCGTATGAAGCAGCAATCATGAATCAGCTCAAAAAAACCTCTGTTTAGGTAAATGGATCGTATCTCCATTTCCCATGCAGAGTTTTTTTGCGTGAGACTATAGGGTTTATTCTAGAAGAACAATCTCTCCACTAGCCAAAAGGCGCCAAGTGCAGTAATTAACCATGAACCATATGCGATAACCGGTTTGTAGAAATTTCTTTTTTGGAGAAAAATAAGTACCGGAAGCAAAACAATAACAATACATAATTGGATAAATTCAATTCCTACATTAAAGCTCACCAGATCCACAGCCAAATGTGCTTTTGGCAAGTTCATTTCTTGAAGAATATCTGCAAAGCCAATGCCATGAATGAGTCCGAACAGGAAAGTTATGAGCGCGCGGAAACGGATTTTTTTACGAAAAATATTCTCAAGCGCTACATAACAAATACTGAGTGCAATTACAGATTCAACAACTCGTGAAGGCAAGGAGATCCAGCCCAGAACTGCGAGTGTTAATGTAATGCTGTGTGCTAAAGTGAAAGCTGTGATAATTGCAGCATATTGTTTGAGCGTTTGTTTTCTTAATAGTAGAGCGAATAGGAATAACAAGTGATCATAACCAGTAAGAATATGGTTCATTCCCAGTTTGAAAAAAGAAAACCAATCGGATGAGGACCCAGAATTACCTGATGAAGACGAATTGGTGGATGATGATAATTGCTGCTCCTGTTGATCCTCTGTTAGCAGCATGGTCCACGTCCGGTCTTTTCCTTGCATTACGGTTTCGCTAGTCTGATTTCCGTTATGTGCAGTAATTAAATTGACATACGGTGAACTTGTTGCTTGTGAATATAGGCCGTCGTTGATTGCGATGGTTTGTCCAGGCACAAAGGCAGGATAGGTAAAATTCCAGGTAAGAACCTCTTTATCCCCTTTTTTATCAAGGAATAGATCTTGAAGCTCTGGAGCTTGCTGTTGATCATTCATTTCCAAGATGACGCTATCTTCGATCCATTCTTCTAAACGATGCTTATTGCTCTCAATCTCATTCTCTTCCAATATTCCATTTCCGTTCATATCTACGTTATCCATGCTTTCAATAATCGAAATGACGTCCAATGAAAATGAAAAATCGGTCTTGTCCTTATCAAAAGTAACGGTAGTATAACTGGCACTAAGTGGATGTGCGGAAGCCGTTAGTTGAGAAGAAGTCATAGAAATAAGGAAAATTACAATAAAGATTAATGATTTTAATAGGTTGGAGCGGTTCTTACGAGCTGACAAAGTTGTTCCCCCTTGAAGATAAATATGTATTAAATGATGTTATTACAGTTGATCATAATCTTAAATTGTCATTGGAGTGTTAACTGAAAAGATAAAATAAGGGTTGTATGAGCGAATATTTTAAATAAAAACTAAAAATTCTAATATTTTTTTAATTAAATTTTACAAAACGAAATAAAACAATAACAACTCGTTTACAAAGCAGGTTTATGATGAAAATATAGCTGACATGTTATACGAGGAGGAATTTTGTTCATGAGTTTGAAGTTTGAGAAAGTGAAAAAACGGACAAGTTTAGCATTAGCTGTATTGCTGTTCTTGTCTATGATTCCGCAAGGATTGCTATTGCCTAAGGTTGCAGGAGCTGCTTCTGCGCATGTAGTAATCAGCCAAGTATTTGGTGGGGGAGGGAATAACGGGGCTCCATATTCCTATGATTTTATAGAGCTGTATAACCCAACTGACGATGATGTGGATCTGAATAATTATGCTGTTCAGTATGCTTCCAAGGCGGGGGCATTTACGGCTGTTACATCAGGGACCGTAAGTATGACACCACTCACGGGTAAAGTTATTAAATCACATGGATTTTTATTAATTCAGGGTGCAAAGGGAGCTAATGCTCCGGCAGACCTTCCTGTTCAAGCTGATGTGATTGGAAATATTAATTTATCAGGAACTGAAGGAAAGGTTGCACTTACAAGCATACAGGCTGCCATTTCAGGGATTTCAGATCCTAGTGTGGTTGACTTTCTAGGCTTCGGTGGTGCCAACGAGTCAGAAGGAACTAAATTATCGGCTCTAAGCAATTCGACCAGTGCACAACGGAGATCAGAGGATGGAAGTAACACTGGACCAGGTAAAGGTGCTGGATTAGATACAGATAACAACAGTACGGATTTCGTTGTGGGGCCTGTCCTTGCTCCAAGAAACTCTGCTACACCAGCTATTGTGATTACCAAAAGCTCACAACCGCTTGGGCAGAACATTCAATTCACTAATGAAGGTACATTGGGTATGGTCACAGGAAATATTGCGTCTGTTACAGCAGACACTTACGTATCCTTGTATCTTAATGATCCAAGTACAGGTTCAGTTGCGGTCACGAATGCTGTTTATGCAGATGCGTCAGGGGCATTTAACAATTTAACCTTTGATAATACTGGCGGCAGTACACAAGTTTACCTAACGGCTAAAGATCTAGATAAAAGTGCAAGTAGTCCTGTAGTTATTCGTTTGGCTGTGCCGAGTGCAGCTCTTAATCCGGACAAGCTTAACTATTATCTTGATTCCCAAGGTGGAGGTAGAATTGTAGGGGCTGCAGGTGCTGCTGTTCCTAATTCAACAATCTACAGCTACAATAGCCCCACAACGGGAAGCCGTAACTCCAATACAACAGATGGAAAAGACTATGTTATTGCTGGAGCAGATGGATCGTTCACTTTTACTTTCACAGGTGGTGTGGATGATGTTTATGTATCACAGTTGACCGTAACCTCTAATGGTAGAAATTTGGAGGGTCCTCGAACTGTAGTTACTAAAGAAGACACATCGGTTATTACACCGATCAGCACGATACACACAAATGATAGCAACGGTAAATCGGATAAAATTAATCAAGTGTTTACGATTCAAGGTGTAGTCATTGGTAATAATGAATTGACAGCAAGCAATACCTTCTATATGCAAGATGCTACAGGAGGAATCGCGGTCTTTGGAACCCTTCCAACGGGTGTTACAGTAACACAAGGTGATTTAGTTACAGTCACAGGTGCGATTCAATTTTATAATGGCTTAACAGAAATAACCCCTACGAAAGTTGTGAAGAATGGAAAAGCCGCGCTTCCTATTCCTACAGAATCTACTTTGTTAGATTTAATCAATTACACAAAGGCAGAACCACTGGAAGGCACATTAGTTCAATTCACAGGTAAAATCACTAACATTCCAGCGATGGCTGGGAATGGTTATAACATTACAGTTGCAGAGACTGTAACGAACAAAACGATTACGGTTCGTGTTACTACAGCTAGTGGAATTGATGTTCCGACGAAGCTGGAGAAGGATTTAACCTACACATTTACCGGGATATTCAGTCAGTATGTGTCAGGTACTACTTTTAAGAGTGGGTATCAGGTATTTCCTAGATCCATCGAAGATGTAAAAGAAGTTAAAGAGCTTGCACTTACACATCAAGCGATTACACAGGCTTATGCTAATGCGGATATTCAATTTGCCGCTAAAGCTAAAAATGCTGATTCTGTAATTATTCACTACAGAACCATTGGTGGGGTATATGCTTCATTACCTATGAGTACTACTGATGGCAGCAGCTATACAGCACATTTGAATTCTAGCTTTGTTGCTTCAGGTAATAGTTTTGAGTATTACATAGAGGCTAAGATGGGTGAAGTCACTAAGCAGTCGGGTACACCGGATGCACCCTTTAAGGTTTCTGTAGTTGAGGATACATTTGCACCTGAGTTTTTCGAAGAGACTCCAATGTCAGGTACGAGGATTGAAGATAGACAGCCAGTAATTTCCGTGAAATATGATGAACCGAGCGGTTTGGATGCATCCACTTTAGTGGTCAAGCTGGATGGAAATACTGTTCCGGCTAGCATTAACGGAGATATCATCATGATTACCAATAGCAGCGAACTCGCGATTAGTGAGCATACGATTGTCGTGAATGTTAGTGATAACAAGCATAATGCGGGAACGTATAAATGGACTTTTACAATTACACCTATATTTACAGGCGGTAACCACTATCGTGGAACCACTCATAATCACACGAATATTTCACATGATGCTGCGGGTACGCCTGAAGACGCATTGAAGGCGGCCGAAGCACATAACTATGATTTTTTCGCTTTTTCAGATCATTCGCATGATATTGATGCCGCGATGGTAGGCTCGGATACCGTAGATCATAAAGGTCAACCGGAACGTACGGGTGGAGAAGACTGGAAATTAACGAAGGATCTAGCGAAGCAATACACTAAAAATGATAGCTTTGTTGTATTCCCAGCGTTTGAAATGACTTCAACTACTTGGGGTCATTCCAACGTATTTGGAACCGACAATTTTATTGATCGTAAACAAAACTCCGGTCAATATCAAGATTTGAGTAAGTATTATGCATGGGTATTGACGTATGACGATATCGTGGCACAGTTCAATCATCCCGATATGTCAGCGAACGCTTTTAATAATTTCGCACCTTATGACAAAAATGTTGATAAATTGTTCACAATGTTTGAGGTGGGTAATGGATCAGGTCATTATGGCTATGCGAATGCAGAAAGTAAATACTTCAAAGCACTAGATTTGGGATGGCATGTAGCCCCAACTTATGGTGAAGATAACCATGATGGTACATGGGGTCAGACCAATGCGAGAACAGTAATCGTATCCGATGATTTGTCGCAGGAATCTTTGCTGCAGTCGATGCGCAATATGCGCGTGTACATGAGTGAAGATCCAAACTTTACATTAGATGTTCTTGCGAATGGCAGTTACATGGGAGCAACAGTGAAGGGCAATACCCTTAACTTCTCAATAGCAGGGAAAGATGATGTTGTTGAAGAGAAGAGCAAGCCTGAATATAGTTACCTCAGCAGTTCATATAAATCAGACGATCGTGTTGCTAAGGTAGAATTGATCACGAATGGCAACAAAATTATCCAAACAGCAAAACCAATGACTAAAGATTTCACTTGGAGTCCTTCTGTTGAAGTAACAGGCGGTCAACAATGGTTCGTTGTAAAGGTAACACAAATGGACGGAGAGCAAATTTATTCCGCTCCAATCTGGTCACAAGATGTAACTACAGACATTAAGATTAGCGGTATTAATATTGTAGGCAACAGCTTGGTTTCCGGTAGTCCGACTACCTTGGAAGCGGGATTAACTAACCTTGGATCACAGGATCTGAGTAATCTTAAGGTTCACTTTTATTATGATGTTGTTGACTCCGCTCATTTGATTAACGAAGTTGTAGTTCCTTCCGTATTATCTAAGGGTACAGCAACTGCTCAAGTGTTATGGTCCAATCCAGTTCAAGGCAATCATAAATTAATTGCAGTAGTAGATGCGCCGCCTGGCGATTCACCGGATGATAACCAGTTCGAGTTAGAAGTGGCCATTAAGGCTTCCTTGGGAATTAAAGTATTGATCGATGCCTCACATAAAAATGAGAACACATCAACCGATGGAAGTACGTATAAAGACAATCTGAAAAGTTTCACTACACAGCTTCGGCAGGAAGGATACACTGTAGTAGAGAACACTGGAGCTATCACAGATACAACATTGACGGATGTAAGTGTACTAATGTTTACACATCCTTCTGCGGCTGTGACTGATGCTGAAAGCACGGCGATAAAAGATTTTGTAGCGCGCGGAGGTTCATTGTTCTTAACAGAGAAGAGTAATAATGGTAGTTCAAGACCTACCATCAGTAATGATCTACTAGCAAAGATTGGATCTACGATTCAGGTCAGTAATGACGGTATTTTTGATACAAGTCCTGAAGGTAACTTCTGGTCTCAACCTGTAGGAACGAACACATATACGGTTAGATTACATCCAGGATTAGTGAAAAACTATATTACAGACCGGGCATTGACCGTTGAGTATTACAGTGGGGCCAGCTTGGAAAAAGTCGGACATCAAGCACTAGCAGATACGGATAAAGTAACCGTCCTTGTATCAGGAAATGAAACGACCTACCAAGATAAGATCGCTGCCGGCGGATATGTTTATGATATCGTCGATGACGGTGTTGGTGGCTCGGCAATTCCTGCCATTGCTTCGGAAGAAGTAGGAAAGGGACGTATTATTGTCTCCGGCATGAACTTTGTGAATGATAAGCAATTGGATGAATCTTATAATCCTAAAGGCAATAATGAACTTGGATTGAATTCTATCAATTGGCTAGCTCACAGAGAAACGAAGATCGACACTATTGCTAGTCTTAAGACACAACCAGAAGGAACAGCTGGAGTAGTTGAGGGAACAGTCGTTACGGGCTCGGACATCTTCTTCGATGCGTTCTATGTTCAGGATGCTTCCGGTGGGATTATGGCCTTTAAAGAAGTTCCTGAGAAGAGTTTGGTTGAAGGGGATATTGTACGAATTTACGGAAAAACGAAACTATTCGAGAATAACTATGAACTTGAATTTGATTCGTTCGCAATGGACGTAATTAAAACAGGACATACGGATCCGGTACAACCACTTACATTAACTACAGCACAGGCTAATTTGGATAGTAATCAAGGGCTGTTAGTAAAAGTGACGGGGAAGGTTCGTTCACAATTCGATGAGAACTCCTATGTTATTGATGATGGCTCAGGTCCAATTCTGGTCTTTGCCGATGGGTATATCGTGAAACAGAGTGGTCCTGTTCCGGTATTGGCAATCGGTGACACGTTGGTAGCCGTGGGGGTTACCGGCAAGAATACGGAAGGAACTCGTATCCGTGTACGGGATACTAAGGAATTGGCTAAAGGTACAGATGAACCAACACCTACGGCAACAGTATCGCCGGAACCAACAGCGACAGCAACGCCAACGCCGACAGCAACAGCAACAGCAACACCGGTGGTAACACCATCTCCATCAGCAGATCCAACATCACCAGTTTCAGTGTCGACACCGACACCGAAACCGACGTCAACACCAGTGCCAGCAGATCATTCGGCATTATTGGATAACAGTAAGATATCCGTGACCACTGAAGTGGGTAAGGATGGCGTGACATACGATAAAGTATCTGTCGATGCCAATTCACTTACTAAAGCTCTTCAAGCGCATGCACAAGCAGTTCTAGGAGTTCAGGTTTCCACAAATCCGATTAAAATCGAACTGCCTTTACAGGCATTTGCACCAACGGACGGTTCTAGAAAAGGATCTAGTCTACTGATTCAGAATAACGGCTACTTCTATAATCTTCCTTCTAGTGTGATTCCTTCGGCAGAGTTGATTAGTAGTCTAGGTGTGGATATGAAAGATATTACGATTACGATTGTGATTTCAAAAGTGGATGATCAATTAGCTAGTCTTATCAATCAAGCAGTGAATCGAAAGAATGCCAGCTTGATAAGCCAGGCGTTGAAGTTTGAAATTACCGCAGAGGGTAATGGCAAGATGATAAAGATTAATAACTTTGGTACGTATTATGTATCTAGGGGCATTAATCTGAATACAGTACTTGATCCACGAGTCAGTACGGGAGTCCGTTATGATGAAGCAACTGGTGAGCTTGTATTCGTACCGACATTCTTTACGGTAAAAGGCAATGAAACCGTAGCAGAGATGAAACGAAATGGAAACAGCACCTACACAGTTATCCACTCTGATGTTACGTTTAATGATATTAAAGGTCATTGGGCGCAGAGCGATATCGAGCTTCTTGCATCTAAATTAATTGTTAAGGGTGAAACCTCTACACGTTTTGCACCTGAGCAGCAAATTACAAGAGCGGAGTTCGCAGCTTTACTAGTACGGTCACTTGGGCTGGATGCTCAAGGGACAACGGTGAAGTTCAAGGATGTGAAGGCGAGTGATTGGTTCTATGGCGCTGTTGCTGCAGCAACAGATGCGAAGATTGTAAATGGGCTTGAAGATAACAGCTTCCACCCATTAGCACCGATCAGCCGTGAAGAAATGGCAGTGATGACGCTTCGTGCACTGACCTATGCAGGCTATACTTCATCTGCAGCGAACCCAGGTAATGTTTTAGCTTCTTATAAAGATAAAGGATCTATTGGAAGCTGGGCTGAAGCATCTGTCTCCGAATTAATCGCTAACCAGGTTATGAATGGGATGACAGAGACTACCTTCGCTCCTAAAGCGTTGGCAACTCGTGCACAAGCGGTTAAGATTCTTAAACAATCTCTACAATCCATTAAATTCATAAACTAATTGGAACTAAAGAAAGAGCTGCCTGAGATTATTCAGGCAGCTCTTTCTTATACCATTACCGCTTAGAAAGCTGGTAATAATTATAACTTTCATTTTCAATCGTAATTTCATTAATTAACTCGAAGTCACATTTCTGTATAACTTTATTTGAGGGTGTATTGTGTACCAGAGCAATAGCGTTTAATACATCGGTAGAAGTGTGCTCAAACAAATACTTAATTAATCCCTTGGCAGCTTGTGTGGTATACCCTTTGCCGCGATGATCCTTGGATATGGCATACATGATTTCTCTGTTCGGAGCGGGTAATTCATCCTTCATTCCTGTACAGCACCAACCGATAAACTCATTCGTCTCTTTTAAAATAATGCCTAAACGAAGACGAAGCTCCCCGATATTTCCATCCGCTGAGACCGCTTGTAGAAACTGTTGGTTTTCTTTTATTTCATAGTTTATTAACCAATCTAGCCGTTGTTCTTTTGGGACATTCCAGTCGGGCAGAAATTCTATGATTTCAGGCTGCGTGGTAAGTGCGTGAAACTCGTCTAAATCCTCCACTCTAAACTCTCGTAACAGGATATCTTTACATTCAATTGTAAATAAATCGCGTTTTGTTGTTTCATAACCTACATGGTTATTCATATTTCATCTCTCCTTCATACATTCAAATTCATTTTATCATGAATAAAAGGGTCTATTTGGTAATTTTTAATTATAAAAAAGTTTTCTTTTATTTCACACAAATATTAATTAGTTAATATATTAATTGATTATAAAGTGTGTTATTATGTTTCGTATAAAGGTTAAATGATTCACGGATGTAGCGGTTTTGTCGTAGTAATCAGTAGATTGGTTAGACTTTTATGATTTCTAATACAAAAGATGACAGGTGATCTCCTATGAACAATGACAACAGTAACAAATCTATTAATGGTAACTTGATAGCGCATTATAAGTTTGATAACCCCGATCATGTGGGTCAAGATTACTCGGGGAATGGGAACGATGGAACCGCTTCAGGGACTAAACTGCCATCCATACAGACTGTAGCGGGTAGAAGTGCTGTTTCACTAGCGGGTGGAGAACATGGCACATCCTATATTTCTTTGCCAGATGATCTTCTTAAAGAGGTCAGCGACCAAACTGGCCTTACTGTCTCGACATGGATGCATGTAAGTGCTGGCGGGAGCTTATGGGAAAGACTGTTCGATTTCGGCAAAGGCGAGACAGGACCCTATATTTTTTTAACGCGTAATTTCCGGGGGACTTGTTTTGCGGGGGAAGATTTAGTCGCAGATCCTGGTAAATCCTTTGCTGCTGGTGAATGGGTGCACGTTGCCTTTGCGGTCACAGGAACAAAAGGTGGAACACTAAGCAGTGCAGGACCTGTGATGTATATCAATGGTGAGATCGTTGCAGATGGAATGATAAGTCAGACTTCTAGCGGTACATATGCTAAGCTACGCACGTGGTTTGCTACATTTGAGGATCAAGTGAATTATAGTAACAATACGATCGGCAAGTCCCAGTACGCTGCAGATGTAGATTTTGGCGGCTCTCTTTCGGACTTCCGTGTATATAAAGCGGGATTAACGCAGGACGAAGTGATTGCGATTATGTGCGAGTCTTTGACAGATGAAGAGATCGTTAAGCTCGCAAAAGATAAATATTTAACCTTCACTAGTTCAATCATCACCAAAGATATCGAATTACCAGCTTCGCTCATGGGTGGAAAAGTTGACGTGTCCTGGGTATCCAGCGATTCAGCGATTATTTCTAATACGGGTGTTGTGAATAAAACCGTCCATTCTGCTAAAGGTGTAACGCTTACAGCAGTTTTGAAAAAAGGTGACAGTACAGTAGAGAAGAGCTTCACCGTATCTGTGCTCCCAGAAGGTTTGCCACCCTACACCTTAACGATCGATGGAAACCATGAGATTTTGGATGTTAGCGAAGTTTTATATGGCCTTTTCTATGAGGATATTAATAATGCGGCAGATGGTGGAATTTATGCAGAGCTAGTGCAGAATCGTTCCTTTGAGTCGTTTGCTTTTGACAGCTATTCGCATGTATGTGGTGTGCACGGGACTTCAACAGGAAGAAATTATACACCTCTTCATGCATGGTCCGGTGACACGGACAAAATGACGGTTCATCATACAGGCGGATTAAATGATTTCTTCGGAATCGAAGATAAAGATATGAATGCGCATTATGTGACAGTGGCAGATGGCGCGACGATCAATAATAGAGGCTTTGCGGATTCCAATCAGCACTGCTCAATGTTTATTAAGAAGGATGCTAAGTATAACTTCACGATTTGGGCGAAGGCAGAGGCAGCGGGAACAATCACCCTGCAATTGCTCGACAAAGATGGTAAAGCCATTAGTGATGCAACGGTAGTTGAGGTGAACGGTGACGGTAACTGGAAGAAGTATGGTGTAGAGTCTAAGCTTGTATTAACAGGATCTGAAACTGTACTTGGTCAGCTTGCTTTAACCTTTAACGGTGAGATTTCCATTGATATGGTTTCCTTAATGCCGGAAGATGTTTGGGGCGCTGGGGAAGAAGAACGCTCTGCAACAGCTCATGCTAACTATAAAGGAAATTCCAACTATAGATTGCGAAAAGACTTAGTGAATGCACTTGTTGATCTTCATCCTACATTCTTACGTTTCCCGGGGGGCTGTATTTCTGAAGGCTCTCACATTTGGGAGAATGTGTACGATTGGAAAGAGTCTGTCAACGATATTGAGCTTCGCAAAGAGAACTATAATGTATGGGGCTATATGATGACCATGGGTCTTGGATATATGGAGTATTTTCAATTAGCCGAAGATTTGAATGCAACACCACTTCCGGTTATGGCCTGCGGCGTACTGTGTCAAGCTCGTTCGGATTATGCGAATCCAGCTGGCGGTGCGTTAAGAGATTATTATGTGAAGAACTTTACGGATCTGATTGATTTCGCGATTAGCATGGATTTTGACAATAACGAGTGGGCCGCTTTGCGTAAAAAGATGGGCCATGAAGCAGCGTTTGACCTGCGTTACTTGGGCGTGGGGAATGAAAACTGGGGAACAGAGTTTTTTGCCAACTTCGAGTATTTTAAAACAACGATTGACGAATATATGGTGAAAAACTACCCTGATCATGAACTGACCATTCTTTCTACGGTTGGCGCACAAGCAGATGACGATGCTTATCAGCAAGGCTGGAAATTCCTAAGCGGAAATCTACAGGGCTCGGAACAGATCAGCTTCACGGATGGAACATCGAGTATTGAAGAGACGGTTACCTGGTATGAGAAACAAAAAAACTACATGGATACGATTGCGGACGAGCATTACTACCGTTCCAACGAGTATTTGTTAGAGAATGCGGATCGCTACAATTACTATTACAGAGCTTATAAAGAAGACGGCAGCTTAGACGAGGCTGAAACTTCGAAGGTTTTTGTGGGTGAATATGCTTCGACAGATAAAAATACATTGGCAGGAGCGATTGCTGAAGCGGCGATTATGTCCAGCTTCGAGAATAACTCTGATGTGATTAGACTAGCTGCAACGGCACCATTGTTTAATAAGGTATTAACAGATGGCACCTACAGATGGACACCAGATTGCATTTGGTTCGATGATGAAACTGTATGGTACACGCCGAACTACTATGTTCAACAGCTGTATGCTAAATATCTCGGCACCAAAGTGGTTGGCACATCGTTCTCGACATATCGCAACGGGGAAAAGGTAGACCTCATTCCTCACGGAGGAATTGAAGTGGCTGCCGGAAAATCATCTGTAGTTGTGAAGCGGGTGAAGGTTACTTCGAATACGGATGGCAGCGTTATGTTAGAGCAAGATTTTACACAGCTGCTGCATGAAGCTTGGAAAGTCATTCCTGGTTCTGCCGGATATACGATTGATCCTTCCAAAGGTCTAGTCTTGAAGGCACAGAACAGCGGACTGAATGGATTGTATATTCTCAATGACGCGTGGACTAATTATAAAGTAGAGGTCGTTCTTGAAAAAGCTTCCGGCGAAGATGGCTTCTATGTAGGTACAGGTCTGACAGACATTTCACCGGAAAATAAAGATGTTATCGAATATGCGATTGGCTATAATGGCGATGCCACAGGAGTCAAGGTGTACAAGCAAGGGATTGAGGCTTATACACTCGGCGATTATTCCTCTAGTACAGCAGCGGGTAACCTTAGAGCTAGTTGTTATGAAGAGCTAGCGGATCATACGGAATATACCATCACTGTTAATTATGGTGGAGCAGATGGCAAGCATTTGATTTGCTCTTACACAGATGGCAAGACAACAAGCAAAGTGCTTGATTATAAGCTCGAAGCGTATAACAGAGAAGTATACAATTCCGTTACTAAAGATGATAAGCATCTCTATGTGAAGCTTGTGAATGCGGATCGTGTAGAGAAAGCAACGAAGCTTGATCTGAAAGGCTTAAACGTAGCAACTACCGGTAACTGGATTACTTTAACGGGCGATGCTTCACTAGTTCACACACCTAATGTGAACAGAAAAAATGATGAGAAGGTTACTCCAGTTGAAACGGAAATCAGGTTTGATAAAGACACTGCAATTGTAAATCTAGCTGCCCATTCTGTGAACGTGATTGTTCTGGATCTTATTTAATAGAAAAGATAGCATTCAGCGCGCGCCGATATCACCTCGGCGCGTGTTGTTGTTTAAGAAGGCTTGTAATCGGTTGATGTTTATATAGGGAGAACTGTCCACTTCTTGATGAATCTCTGAATCTAACATACACTGGTGAAAGCACAATCACCCGAATGACTCTCCATCCTGCGATCCTCCCAGAATATTTTTTCAAAATATAAGAAAGTATAAGTTTCACGCTATACATCATCCTTCTATTTCTCGCTTAAACGCTTACCGTCCTTGTAAGGACGCCGAAGGCGTTTATGCTTGCCACACTAAGGCTTTCATTTCACGAGAATATAGTTCATATCTTGCCCTTATAGGAGGATGATACAATGATGAAATTATTCAAAACGGACTGGAAGGCAAATCTAAAAAATCCACAAACGATTATGGCTTTGTTTACTTATCGTTTTGGAAATTGGGTGTATTATCGGGTGAAAAGTGGCCTGATCCGCAAACCTTTGTGGCTCCTATATCGAATAATGGATGTGCTTTTTGTTCGAATTGTTGCCAGTGGAGAGCTTCATGCAGAGGCTCAAATTGGTGATGCACTTCATTTACCGCATGGGTTAAATGGCATTATCATTAGTCCTAAAGCGGTGATTGGCAACAACGCTACTATTTTTCACCAAGTGACCATTGGGGGGAGAAATAACTTAGGGGAACCCGTGATTGGTGATAGAGCATTTATCGGAGTAGGTTCTAAGATACTAGGCCCGGTTACGCTGGGGAACGATGTTAATATCGGAGCTATGTCTGTTGTGGTTAAGGATGTGCCGGATAATGCTTCAGCAGTAGGGATTCCTGCCAGAAATATTTTGCGAGATGAACCCAAACCTGAGAATACAAGATAACGGCGGGATGTTCTATTACATAGGGTATCGCTTTATTTTAAAAAGTTACAGGGTATAATTAAAGCATCCAAGAAATCTTGTAATAACCTTCTAGAGATCGGAGTAATGAAATGAAATATAGCAATTTAGAAGAGTGTGTTGATGATTTAGAGAAACATGGACATTTGGTTCGTATTCGTGAAGAAGTGGACCCTTATCTGGAGATGGCCGCGATTCACTTGAAGGTTTATGAAGCTGGTGGCCCTGCATTATTATTTGAAAATGTAAAAGGCTCGAAATTTCGTGCCGTATCTAACCTTTTTGGAACGCTAGAGCGCAGTAAGTTTATCTTTCGGCGTACTTGGAACTCCACACATAACGTAATTGCACTTCGTAACGATCCTATGAAGGCACTTAAGAATCCTTTTAAATATGTAGGGACAGGACTATCTGCGAGAAAAGCATTGCCTATTAAAAAGCCGGGTGGTCTACCAAGTGGTTTTCAGGAAATCAGTATTTCTGATCTTCCGCTGATCACACATTGGCCGGAGGATGGTGGCGCTTTTGTCACTTTGCCGCAAGTGTATTCCGAAGATCCAGACAAGCCGGGCATTATGAATTCCAATCTGGGGATGTACCGTGTTCAGTTGAATGGTAATGATTATGAACTCAATAAAGAGGTTGGCGTTCATTATCAAATTCACCGCGGTATCGGCGTGCATCAAGAAAGAGCCAATCGAAAAGGAGAACCGCTTAAAGTGAGCTGTTTTATCGGCGGACCTCCAGCGCATACGTTATCGGCTGTAATGCCTTTGCCTGAGGGTATGAGTGAGATGATCGTTGCCGGTTTACTTTCGGGACGTCATTTTAGCTATAGCTATGTAGATGGATATTGCATTAGTAATGATGCGGATTTTGTGATCACAGGGGAAATTCATCCTGGTGAGACGAAGCCGGAAGGACCTTTTGGCGATCATTTAGGCTATTACAGCTTGGTGCATCCTTTTCCAGTTATGAAAGTACATAAAGTGTACGCTAAAAAGAATGCAATCTTTCCATTTACGGTTGTCGGCAGACCCCCACAAGAGGATACCGCTTTTGGTGAGTTAATTCACGAGTTAACGGGTGGAGCTATCCGACAAGAAATCCCGGGTGTCAAAGAAGTTCATGCAGTAGATGCTGCAGGTGTTCATCCCCTTTTGTTTGCGATTGGCAGTGAACGTTATACACCTTATCAACAAGTGAAGCAGCCAGCGGAGATTCTTACGATTGCGAATCGGATATTAGGCACAGGTCAGCTTAGTTTAGCTAAATTCTTGTTTATTACAGCCGAAGAGAAACAACCTATCAGCACACATGATGTTGAGGATTTCTTGACGTATATTTTAGAGCGGATTAATCTTCGCAGAGATATTCATTTCTATACGAATACAACGATTGATACCCTTGATTATTCTGGTACAGGACTAAACAGCGGAAGTAAGGTGATTTTCGCTGCGGTTGGGGAGAAGAAAAGAGAGCTATGTACAGAGGTTCCTGACATACTTGAACAACTACAGGGATTTGGACATGCAAAGATGGTGATGCCGGGTCTCGTGGCGCTTCAAGGCTCTAAATTCACTACTTACGCTGAAGCAGCGCAGGAAATGAACAAGCTTAGCGAAGCGATTCAAGTACAGGGAGCACTCCCATCTTGTCCGATGATTATTGTGTGTGATGATAGCGAGTTCTTAAGTGATAGAATTGAGAATTTCCTATGGGCGACGTTCACACGCAGCAATCCTTCTCATGATATATATGGCGTGAACAGTTCAACGGAGTATAAGCATTGGTCATGTGATAACGTGATTATTGATGCGCGTGTAAAACCTCATCAAGCGCCACCATTAATTCCGGATCCAGTGGTTCAAAAGCATATCGAACGATTATTTGCTCCAGGTGGGAGCTTAAACGGTAAGATCTAACCATAACTCAAAGACCTTCTTGGGAAACCAAGGAGGTCTTTTTGCTGTTTTTTGAAATGATTTTACTCATATGAAATTAAAAATGTATAGGTGTATTCTGGGTTTTATGTCCCAGCTTGTCACGAAATCGTAGGATTTTATAACTATAGGCGAGTGATTTGAACGGTTTAGTGTATGATAAACTCTGTTTTTTAAATGTTCATAGTGAAACTTAGGTGGTAGTATCGTGTTGGATATGAGTGCATCTGGAAATAATTATCCAGAAAAGTGTCTGAGCAAGGAGGAGGGGATACACGCACGAAGTGAACTTATATTTGAAGAACGAATGACAATGAAGCTTATTGTAAGCGTTTACTACAAAAGGGCCAGATGCGTACTAAGTTCTTTCAATCATAAGAAAGCGGGTGAAGCACGGAAGATGAAGAGAAATAAAATGGGGAATAAAATACTTATTGTGTTATTGTCGTGGGTCTTCATTTGTTCATCTCTATTTCCCTCTACAACATTTGGAGTGCAACCAGCCAGTGCGGATTCAGGTCCAATAACTTTGCGATATGATTTTGGAACGGCAACAAGTCCTGTAATGAGTGGTTATACAGCTGTGCATGAATCTAAGTTGTATACGAAGGAGCTAGGATATGGTTTAGATCAGGCGGTTGCCTCAAGAAATCGCTCGGGCGGAGATGAACTGACTAATGATTTTGTACTGGGATTGTCCTACGCCTTTCTAGTGGATCTTCCTAATGGGGATTACGATGTGACTGTATTCTCAGGAGATTTATTGGCAGGTACAAGTACAACTAAAACTACGATTACCTTAGAAGGTGTTACGGCTGGTTCAATAAGCAGCAAGCAGGCTGTAAATCAAGCCACTTACCGCACGACTGTCCAAGACGGTCAACTAACCGTTGGCATCACGGGTACAGGGGTCGGCGGGTATTTAAATGGACTTATGATTCAGCAAATCGTGCCGGGTCCACTGCAGGCTCCTGAGGGCTTAGCGGTTACGAATCTCTCGCCCACTGCGGTCTCTCTCGGGTGGAGCAGCGTGACAGAAGCAGTCTATTACAATATATATCGGACAGAGCTTCCTAGCGGGACTATTCAATCGGTAGCTCAAGTTACTGCTAACAGCTACGTGGATTCAGACGTAAATGAAGGCAGTGGCTACATTTATAATGTGTCTGCTGTTAAAGGCAGCGGTGAGGAGTCTGCTTTGAGTGCACCTGTGACGGTAGATGAAATTCCGGGGGCAGAGGTTCCGGCAGCACCAACGGGCCTTTCGATTGTCAGCGTGGGTGCGAGTTCTGTTCAGCTAAGTTGGAACAACGTGGCAGGAGCTACCCGTTATACAATCTTAAGGTCTGATTCAGCAGATGGATCCTTCCAGGAGATTGGCCAGTCGGAGACGGCGACATTTACGGATGTAGCAGTGGATACCTCTAAACGGCAATATTATGGGGTAAAAGCTGCTAATGCCCAAGGAGAATCCCAGTTATCTAACAAAGTGGAAAGTATGGTATACACGCCACCTGTAACATTGCCAGAAGGAAATGTATATTCCTTTGATTTTGGCCCAGGTGCTGCGGCGAAAGGTTATCTTAAGGTCGATGCGGGGGTATCTTATTCCTCTGCGGTTAAGTATGGCTTTACGGATATATCAAAGGTAACTGGTGTAGACCGGGGAACCACTGATCCTTTGCGATCGGATTTGGTGGTCCCTAAGGATACTACCTTTAATGTAGATTTACCGAATGGTGACTATACTGTGTCACTTATCGCTGGAGATAGCGCCGGAGACACAGACATTGGCATCAAAGTAGAATCGATCCAAAAAGTTCAGCAGACAAGTAAAACAGCTGGTCAGTATTTGGAAATGAATTTTGACATCGCTTTGGTGGATGGACAAATGAACTTGGTATTCTCTGGCATGAAGCCTAATATCAATGCACTGGTGATTACTAAGCAGCCAGATCGTCCTGCTAATGAATTGCCTGCAGTTTATATTGCGGGTGATTCAACTGTGCAGACTTACGATCCTTACTGGATACCACAGGCTGGCTGGGGACAAATGATTCCTGATTTCTTTAGTGAGGAAGTAACTTTTAAGAATCACGCTATCGGAGGCCGCAGCTCTAAGTCATTTATTGTAGAGGGGCGGCTGGATGAAGTACTGCGAAAGATACAGCCAGGTGATTATTTCCTTATCCAATTTGGCCACAATGACGCAACGATCAGTGTTCCTGATCGGTATGCCTCTCCAGCAGATTACAAAAATTATTTAAAAACGTATGTCGAGGGTGCCAGACAAAGAGGAGCGACTCCGATTCTGGTGACCCCGATGGGCCGCAGAGATTATAATGCTGCCACGGAAAAATTTAATGTGAGTTTCCCTGAATATGTGCAGGCGATGAAAGAGGTAGCCAATGAGCTGCATGTGGAATTGGTTGATCTTAGCGCGCTAAGTGTCGCTTATTACAATTCGATCGGTTTTGCAGCTACACGCTCTGTATTCCTTCACCTCGATGCAGGGATATATGGTGCTTTCCCGAATGGGTCAGCAGACGATACTCACTTTCAAGAGTACGGAGCGATTCAAATGGCTCGTCTGCTGGCCAAAGGAATAGAGCAATTAAACATTCCACTCTCCAGCTTTGTACAGGACATTAAGCAGCCAGAAACAGTGCCTGCCAAGCCACAAGGTCTTGTGGCGGGAAGTATCAGTAATGCAGGTGCAGTACTGAAATGGGATAAAGTAGAGGGTGCTGATATTTATAAAATCTATCGTAAGCTAGCGTCCGAAGCTGAAACTGCTTACGCATTGGCGGGAACTGCTACTGTTCCAACTTTAACATTAAGCGGAATGGCGGAAGGTAACAGCTACTCCGTTCGAGTAACTGCAGTAAATGGGTTAGGAGAGTCTGAGCCTTCAGATGAAGTTAAGCTGACTACGAAGTCCGCTCAATATCGTTATGATTTTGGACCTGTTGGCTCACCCGTTGCCGCAGGTTATACGGAAGTGAACCGTAATGTACTTTATACAACAGAACGTGGTTATGGCTTGTCCTCAAGTGAAGGTATGAGTGATCGAGATCGCGGTAGTGCAACTGATGCCCTTCGTAGAGATTTCGTGATCTATTTTGGAGGCTCGTATGAATTTAAAGTTGATTTACCGAATGGTTATTATTCCGTTAAGACCTATACCGGAGATTGGATTGGTTCTACCAAGACGAATGTAGCGATTGAAGGCAAAGATTATGGAACAGTCTCTTCAGGTAAGGAAAATATTGCTGAGAAGCTGTATAACCAGATCGCTGTCAAAGACGGTCAGATGAATCTTGTTTTTAGTGGCACAACGGCTCATCTCAATGGACTGGAAATCACACCGCTATTATTAGCCCCAACGAATCTGAAACTGGGTAGTCTTGACTTAAACAATGAGCCTATCACAGCTAATCTTTCTTGGGATGGTATGGATGGTGCGCTAAAATACCGAGTGTATCGTCAGGCAACGGTTGCGAATAGTTCAGAGCTGCTGGGCGATACAACAGAGCCGCTTTACACAGATACCACTGCGGATATCGGTATGGAATACATCTATACGGTAACTTCGGTGGACAGCACGGGACTGGAATCCGTAACATCTAATGCCTTAAAGGTGTCTATGATTGATCCAGCTGTAGCAAAAGCAGCCGTACCTAGTGGTCTAGCAGTACAATCTACGAACAAAAATGATGTGACCTTTACGTGGAATGAGGTATCAGATGCAAGGATGTTCAACATTTATCGTGCGAAATCCGCGGATGGTGAGTTCATTCTAATCGGCAAATCATTCGAAGCTTCATACACAGACACGACCATTTTAAGTACAATTCCTTACTATTACAAAGTTGCCTCGGTAAATGCAGGCGGTATCTCTGATCTTTCCGCTTCGCTGGAAACCTCAGCGGTGACAACGCTATACCGGAAGATGGAAGCGCTGGATCGTGCGCCTGTTGCGGTTAAGACAGATGCGGGTGTTTATATCAGCTGGCGGATGTTAGGTCTGGATTCAGAATCGTTTGGATTCAATCTGTATCGTGGGGAAGAGAAGCTAAATGATTCGTTAATTACACAAAGCACGAACTATCTCGACACTTCCGGTACAGCTGACGCCAAATACAGAATTACATCAGTAATCAATGGAGTCGAAAAAGCGGCTTCGGAAGAATTCAGCGTATGGCAGAAGCAATACCTATCTATCCCCTTGCAAAAACCAGCAGATGATTACACCAAAGATGGTCAGCCTTATACGTATAGTGCAGGGGATGCAAGTGTAGGGGATGTGGATGGTGATGGGGTGTACGAAATCATCATGTTATGGTCGCCTTCGAACAGCAAAGATAATTCCCAGGCAGGTTACACAGGACTAGTCTATATGGATGCTTATAAGCTAGATGGTACACGTTTATGGCGGATAAATTTAGGGCCTAATATCCGTGCTGGCGCGCATTATTCACCATTCATGGTTTACGATTTGGACAGTGATGGTCGTGCTGAGATTATGCTGAAGACAGCAGATGGTACGGTTGATGGTCAAGGTACTGTGATCGGTGATGCTAGTGCAGACTATCGCAATAGCTCGGGTTATGTGCTCCTCGGCAATGAGTATTTAACAGTGTTCGAAGGGGCAACAGGCCGGGCAGTGGATACGGTTAGTTATGATCCGCCGCGTGGTGATGTGGGCGCTTGGGGCGATGCCTATGGTAATCGGGTGGACCGCTTTTTAGCCGCCGTAGCTTACTTAGATGGTGAACAGCCAAGCGTGATTTTTAGCCGTGGTTATTACACTAGAACCGTGCTTGCAGCTTACAATTATCGTGGTGGCAAGCTCGAAAAAGTATGGCGTTTCGATTCCAACGATGAAGGATATGGAGAGTATGCCGGTCAAGGCAACCATAACCTTTCTGTTGGAGATGTAGACGGTGATGGCAAGGACGAAATAACCTTCGGCGCGATGGCGATCGATGATGATGGATTGCCACTGTATAATACAAAGCTTGGTCATGGAGATGCGATCCATTTCGGAGATCTTGATCCTACCAGACCGGGGTTGGAGGTCTTTGATGTACATGAGCATACCGATTCCAAGTATGGTATTGAAATGCGTGATGCAGCTACAGGGGAAACCATATGGGGTGTGTTCACAGGAATTGATACTGGACGCGGAATGTCAGCAGATATTGACCCGCGTTATGCTGGGGAAGAGGTATGGGCTGCAACGATCACCAATGAAGTGCAGATCCCTGTTACAGGCGTATACAGTGCACAGGGAGAGCTAATCACGAATAAGCTGCCTTCCTCAACGAATTTCGGCATTTGGTGGGATGGCGATCTTTTGCGGGAATTGCTGGATTCTAATCGAGTGGATAAGTGGGATTACACCAACCAGACAACAGCTAATTTGTTGACGGCAACTGGGGCCTCTTCTAATAATGGCACCAAGGCGAATCCAAGCTTGCAGGCGGATCTGTTCGGGGATTGGCGTGAAGAAGTGATCTGGCGAGCAACGGACAGTTCTGAATTACGAATCTATACAACAACGGATATGACAGATTATCGTATCCGCACATTGATGCATGATCCGATCTACCGACTGGGAGTATCTTGGCAGAACGTGGGTTATAATCAACCTCCGCATCCTGGATTTTTTCTTGGCGAAGGCATGGAACAACCAGCGGCGCCAAAAATTCAATATGTAGGCTCGCCTGTAGAAACAGAGGACACTACACCACCTGCAATAACGGGTTTACCTTCTACTCAAATGAGTGAATCGGATATCTTGAAGGTACAGGTCGTAGCAGAAGATCCTGAGTCTGGTATTCGTAGTCTGGATATCACCTTTGATGGAAAAGAAGTTGTCTATGGAGATGAGATTCCACTCAAAGGACTTACGGGATCACATACGTTCATCGCAACAGCTGTGAATAACGCTGGACTCTCGACGACAGAACAAGTAATTATAGTCGTAAACGGACCTCAGAAGGCTACAGGAATTCCGGGGCAACCGGTTCTATCCAATAACAATGGGCAGGATACAGGACTCTTGGATGGTGATTACCAAATCACAATGAACGTGTGGTGGGGCAACAATGGTACGATCTACAAGCTATATGAGAACGGTACCTTAATAGACACTCAAACCTTACGTGACGACTCCCCAACCACACAGACCGCAGTGACTAGTATTACTGGAAAAGAAAACGGTACCTACACCTACACGGCTGAGCTAACCAATTCTTTTGGAACAACGGTATCTACTTCTCATGTGGTTAAAGTGAAGGATGCTGCGCCAGGTAAGCCAGTGTTATCTAATGACAACTGGGATGGTGATGGCGAGTATAAAGTGACCATGAATCTATGGTGGGGGATGAACGGCAAAGTGTATCGCTTGTATGAGAATGGAGTGCTGATCGATACACAGACTTTAACAGCAAATACTCCGAATGCCCAAACGGCTTCTACTTCTATCACGAATCGATCTCCGGGTGTTTATGAATACCGGGTAGAACTGATGAATGATCAAGGCGTTAGTGAAAGTACAGTTATGAAAGTCTCGGTAAAATAATTAAGCAATAGTTAAAAAAGCGCCTACGTCGGTAATATCCGGCTAGGCGCTTTTTGAGATTATCTAAGATTTAAAGGATTCTGCAAGACTATTTCCACTATCATCGTCATATGAATCTAAACAACGAATGATAGGGAGGATTGTAATCATGGAATTGACGGATATTATCTCTAAGATTGTGGTAGTCATACATGTTATAGCGGCCATAGTGGGAATTGGACCAGCTTTTGTGCTGCCAATACTGACAAGCTCTGCCAAGACAGGCAGCCAGCTTCGTTTTGTATTTGGCATGATGAAGACAATCAACAGATTCCCTAAAACGGGTGGGATTACCCTGATCGTTACAGGCATTTTGTTAATGATCATTGATAAAATGGGCTTGTCGGTGTTGTGGATCAATCTTTCGTTATTATTTTTTATCGTGATAGAAGTCATTATTATTGGATTTGTTGAGCCTCGATTGAAAAAGCTGACCCAGCTCGTGATGGCGAGTGAAGGCGACGAAATCCCTGTAGGCTACAACGCCGCGATGAACAAGATCGCTCCGTTAGAAGCAGCTGTACATGTGCTCACTATCGTCATTATTATATTAATGGTAGTAAAGCCGGTATAAGATCGAAGCGTCTATTCTCAATGATCTCTTCATAATCGCGAATGAGTCCATCAAAAATGCTCTCCCACGAGCGGCCGAGCGCCAGCTGTCGCCCCTCATAACCCATAGCAGCCAGCTTTTGGGGTTGCTCTATACATGCACAAATCTCACGAATAAAAGCATCCGGGGAACGAGGTGGGGCGATTATTCCGGTGCGACCGGGTGTAACCAGATCCTTCACCCCGCCTTCATTTACGGCGAGGACAGGCAGTCCAGAGGCCATGGCTTCAAGGACAACATTACCGAAGGTTTCCGTACTGGAAGGGAAGACGAATAGATCAGCTGAGGCATACAATTGGGCAAGCTCTTCACCGTGTTTGTAGCCCGTAAACGTGACATTTTGCGGCGCCTGCGCCCGCATCTCTGATAATAAGGGACCGTCTCCAACAACTAACCAATGTACCTGAGCTTGCATAGACTCGGGCAATTGCTGCATGGCGAGAGCAAGGGTGTTGATATCTTTTTCAGGGGCGATTCTTCCCACGTACAGAAGTAATATCGGTGCGGTAATTCCGTAACGATCACGGACCTGATGGCTGCGTTTTTTCGGAGTGTAGAGATTGCAGTCGATGCCTCTAGACCAAAGCTTCAAACGTTGAAAACCTTGAGCTTGGAGGGAATCGAGTGTTTCATTGGAGGGAGCGAAGGTAGCATCGCAGGACCGATGAAACCACTTCATGTACTTCCAATAAAGAGGAACAATTTTTTTCATCCGATAATATTCAAGATAGCGATCAAAATGGGTATGATAGGAGGCGACATGAGGCAGGCCAAGCTTTCGCGCATAGCGAAGGCCGCATAGACCAATATTGAATGGAGTAGCCAAATGAAGCAGATCGGGTCGAAAAGCTTTTAGCTCTGACTGGATGGAGGACATATTCGGCAGCGCGAGTCTACATTCCGGGTATAAGAAAAAGGGGATACTGGTAATGGGACGTATGGGATCGGCATAACTGTCTTCAGGAGCAGATTTCGGCGAAAATAGCAGATGCTCGATACCTCGCCGGTTCAAATGAGTGGTTAGGCGCTGAAGCGTAAGTGAGACACCATTCGTTTGCGGAAGAAATGTGTCTGTAAATAAAGCAAGACGCATAGAACCCCTCCCAGGTACTCTTGATGTCTTGATCATAACAGCCCATTATTTCATGGAGGTCAAACGGATGTTAAACAGATTATAAAAATCCACTGCACACGGTAATGAGGTGTACAGTGGATTTTTTTGTATGTGATCTTATATTTACGCTTCTTCATATATCTGCTGTAAAAAAGCGATGCTTTCTCTTAGATGCGATTCAGGAGTACTCTCTAAAATGCCCTGAATATGCGGACGCTCGTATTTCATATAACGGAGAATCGGCTCAAACTCAAGCCAGCCCTGACCTACAGGAACAATTTTGATCGCTCCATCTTGCACGATAAAATCTTTTAAATGAATGATGGCAATTCGATTTCCTAAGAGCTTCAAAGCTTCCATAATAATTGCTTCCTGATGCAAGTAATTTGTAGGTGACATTAGATTTGTGCAATCCAATATGATCTGAAGATTATTAGAAGGAATCTCATCCAGCAGTCGGCGAGTTAAGGAAGCGGAATACAGCGGATGATGAAGTCCTGCTTCAATACCTACCGTCACACCAAAACGTTCGGCCTCTGCGACCATTAGCTTTACCGAAGTAACGACCTGTTGAAAAGCTTCTTCTGTAAAATTATCTGTGGTATACCCAAGTGCCAAACTTCCGGTTTCCGTACCTACTAGACTGGCGCCGAAATCTCTGGCCAAGCGAAGATGGGTATTGAACTCGGCTAACGCTTGTGCCCGTTTGTATGGATCGGTGTCTACAATATTAACGTAACAGCCAAGCACCGCAATCTGAATACCAGCCTGTCTAAAGGCATTTCCGTAATAACTAGCTGTTCCAGGGCTTATAGCAGTCAGACTCGGAGTGCTGTCAGGAAAAGATTTCTTAAGTGCAAACTGAATATGAGCGAAATTATAAAACTGAAGCTTCTCAATTAAATCCTTCAATGGAACTTGTGTGAAATCATGTGCTCGAACACCTAGGTGCAGGGGAATACTCATATGATCGATCGCTCCCATTAGTATTGTTGTTTGTGTGGCGCTAATTTATCCCAGTCAAAGGTAACCCCAGTGCCTGTTACTTCAGGCGCAATTGCCATGCCATTGTCCTTGTTAATCACTAGCGGGCGAGTGGTGTATTGATCGATAGGGAAACTATGCATTTCCAGATAACCTGCGTTGGGCATAGCGGCTAACAAACTAACATGTAATTCCTGCATTCCATGCGTGGAGACGGAAAGGTTATAGGCTTGTGTTAAGTGAGCCACCTTTAACCAGCCCGTAATCCCGCCTATATTGGAAGCATCCGGTTGAGGAAAATCCACATGGCCATATTGCAGCATGTGATGGAATTCAGTTAAGGTCCGAAGGTTTTCTCCGCCTGCAACAGCAATGCCTGATTCTTCTGCAATACGTGCATAGCCGGCGTAATCTTCTGGAATCGTTGGTTCTTCTAAGAAAAGAATATCGTATTTCAAAAACTCTCGTGCGGCTTTAATCGCTTTTTCTACACTCCAGCTCATATTCGCATCGACCATAAAGGCCACATCTGGACCGATTAATTGGCGTACCGCTGCCACTCGTTCCACATCTTCAGCTAATGTTTTTTGTCCTAGTTTAATTTTGACAGCCTGGAGGCCCATATCTAGGTATTTTTGATTGTTGAGGAGGAGCTTTTCTAATGGGAAATTCAAATCAATCGCTCCGCCATAACATTTGACTTCATTGCTTGCGCCACCCAGAAGTTTGTAAAGCGGTTCACCTGCTTTCTTCGCACGTAAATCCCATAAAGCGATGTCACATGCTGCAATGGCGAAGCTAGCCAGACCCCCGCGAGCAACATAATGTATTCCCCAGTTCATCTGCTCCCAGATACTTTCCACACAGCTAGCATCCTTACCGATTAAAATCTGAGTTAATTCATTCGCAATTAGTGAGCAGATCGCTTTGCCGCCAAATCCGCCAGTATAGGTATAACCTACCCCTTCACGACCGTCATCGGTTCTAATTTTGACAATGGGAACTTCAAAGTGAGTGTGCAGTCCGTGTTTAGCGTCCTCCATGATTTCCGGCAAAGGGATACGATAGTACTCTGTAATAACTTCTTTAATTAGAGACATCTGTGATCACTCCTTGTAGTAGTTGTTGTAAGTCTGTTAATGGTAAGGCAGTAGATTGTTCAATAGCCTGAACCACAAGTCTGGCGATGTGCTGAGCACCTTGATCAGAGAAATGAGTATCATCCATAACTCCATTTGGGTAATTCGGATGTGTTTTTTCAGGCAAATGCATGAATAACTTTTTGGATTCTTCAACACCTAACGAACGATAGAGCACTTGCGAAGCTGCGAAAATATCAAGCAGCGGTGTTTGCGTTTCTTCAGCTACCTGCTTCATAGCCTCGGGATAAGCGCCTACAGCAAGCGGGTCAAGCTCTCCATCGGAGTTGAAGCGGCGGCGACTTACAGAGGTTAGTAGAACCGGAGTCCCGCCTAACTGTCGAGCAGCTTTAATATATTGAATTAGGTTGCGGCGATATTCAGTGTCGGGATCAGTGTAACGCAAAGGATCTTCTTTTTTCTCATCGTTATGTCCAAATTGAATGAAGAGGTAGTCACCGGCCTTGAAGTCCTTAAGGATGTCCTCCAGGCGGCCGTCAGTTATAAAGGATTTGGTACTGCGACCATTAATGGCGCGATTCTCGATTCGAACAGAAATCCCAAAATAACCTTGCAGGTATTCTCCCCAGCCAGTCATAGGTTTTTCTCCAGCGCCTTTGATAGCCGCAGTGGAATCTCCCGCGATAAATAATGTGGGTGTCATAGGATCTTCTCCTTGAATGTAGTGGTGTTTACTTAGCCATTTCTCAGAAAGGGAAAGCCATTGCTGGCAATGAGGATGTTCTTTAGCAAGCCCTAAACCATGCCGTCCTTATTCTCCACAGGAACGCTGGCATCATTTGCAGTAGTCCATATAAAAGTTGGAGGTGTTAGAGAAGTCATCTGTGATTCTGAGGAGTAGGCGTGAAGCTCAGCTTGTGTTGGGCGGTCTCCCAGGCGTTGCAAGGGGATAAAGGGTGAGTAGTGAGATTTCCAGAGAGAGCTCGGTTTGTTTTGCATGATTGGAATGTACACGGGAGCTCAACATTATGTTCCAATTCCTCCTTAAAAGGTTATATGCACACGTTAACATATTTTAGAAAAAAAGAGAGACTCTTTTTTTGAAAATATAAGAAAGTATAAGTTTCACACGATACTTTATGTCTTATATTTCTCGCTTAAACGCTTGCCGTCCATATTAGGACGCCGAAGGCGTTTATGCTTGTTCCACCTGAACAATAGTTCTCTCTTTTTACATTGATTCGTCAAAGGTGGATTTAAGTTTTGTGCCAGCGTTGTGATCCCGGTATTGTCCGGGTGTCATGCCCTCCTGCTTACGGAAAGAGCGAATGAAGTTCTGAGAGTTGTTATATCTTAATTTGGCTGCAATATCTTTAATGGGCATATCAGTTTCCTTCAGCCATTTTTTCGCCATTTTAAATCGGTACATCGTTAAATATTCGCTGAAATAGTACTGGGTCTCCTTACGGAAGACGCTGCTGATATAGTTGGCATTATAATGCAGACGTGAAGCACATTCTTCTAAAGTAAGATCTGTATCGTAATCATGTTGTATTAAATCGATGATCTTCTCTGAGATGTTGTGGTATTGAGCATTTTGTCTGCTGTTAAAAATCTTGATCATCGGATAAATGACCATGCTCCAGAACCAATCTTCAATCTCCGTTACAGTATGAAGGTCATGCAGCTCCTCAAATATGGAACCATTGGCATGATAAATTTGATTTAAGCTAATACCGGATTCCTGCATCATAATGAGTAAATTATTGAGTAAGCGCGTCAACGGGATCTGGTATTCCTGTGGTGAAAGCTCATGAGCAAAGATAGATTTGAAGAGCAAATGAATGAGTTCCTTTGCTTTATCTGTGTCAGCTAATTTGATAGCGTCCAGTAAGTCATTTTCTTTATGAGTAGGGTAGTTCAAATTCAGATAGTGCTTGCCAGAGTTAATATTTTCATACTGGATAATGACACCTTTACCAAGTTTGATCCGATGCTTCAGTGCTTCGAGTCCCTCTCTGTAAGCAGTGGATAATTTATCGAAGGTGTTGAAGGGAAGGCTCAGACCAATGCTCACCTGAAGCTTTAGGTAGTTGTTTATTTCCTGCTGCAGCTTCTCCGTTAACGAATATAATGTCTGGTGAAAAGACTTGGTATCACTGTCGGGACTCCCCAATAAGACGACTACTGCATGGTCCATAATTACAGGAGCCAGTCGTTGTTCAGGGCAGACTAACTCTTCAATTATATTGTGGGCAGCGAATAATAAGAGATTAAGATCTTTTTTCTCATAGCTGGAATCATCGGCAAAATCGATCGACAACGTAATCACAGCCATCGTCTTCCATTCTTCGAGCTGCTTATGGTAGCCGAATTGTTCCAGCTCTTCGAGCAGATCGCGCTTCTTAACGTTGCCATGGAAAGCATTGATTAGGAAGAAGGTACGCACCTGTTGGATATGCTGACGGACTTCTTTTTCCAGCTGTGATTTGGATTGGAATAAAGAATGAACTTGTTCTCCGATAATCTGAAATTCATTCGTATGTCTGGATTTAATGTCCGGTTTGCGTTGGCCCATTTGATTGAGCAGTCTTTCAATGGGGGTGTACATCCGTCTTGATCCGATCCATGCCAAGAGAATAGACAATAGAAGCATAAAAGTACACACGATTATCGTAAACAGACTAATTTTTTTGGATTCTTTCGTTAAACTTTCCATGGATGTGACCGAAAGATAGACCCAGCCATTCATCTGAGAGCGCATGTAAGTGACGGAGTAATCCTTCTTGTGGATCCTGGTCTTAAACTGACCTGAAAGTTTAGATGGATTAGTAATGAAAGAATCTTCTGTAAATCCGCCTTCTTTCATTGGTTTCCCGATCAAGTTGCGGTCCGGATGGAGCAGGAATCGACCTGTCTTATCCAGAACGATAATATCATCGAGTGGCTGTACATCCGAGTTAATGAAATCCTGAAGACTGCAGACAGGAATATTAGCTAAGGCAAGCCCATATTTTTGCAGCTTATTGGTTGGGAGTTTCTTGATAAGACTAATGCTGTAGTTACAGCCTGTGACGTTAATGCTTTCCTCACTGTAAAATATGGAGGACGGGTTCAGGATCCACGAGGTATCTTCGGCAATATTCATCAGGTTGGTGAGCTGCGCATGGTCCTTGTACTCATTTAAGCGATAAACACCAGAATTTTTGATCATCCAATTTTGCTGCTGATTTAATAAGATAACATCTTCCAGCTTCGTATCGAAGGACTGCATATTGCGAATTTCGTTTCTTAAATCATTGTATAAAATGAAATCGGTTTCATTTAAAGGGTTGTTTAGTGCTTTTTTTAATACACTAGAATTGATCACTTGGTTTAATGTTTGATTGACAGTTGTTAACTTATGTTCTACATTTGAGGTGATTTGTAAGATTAATTCCATTTTACTGTTGTTAACGTTTTTTTGAATTTCTTTTGAAGATGTGAAATATGAAAAAGAACCGATGAACAACACAGGCAGCGTGCTAATTACAAAGGCAAACATCGTTAGCTTACTTAGAAAGCTTAATGGTCTCACGGGACTCAGCACCTTTACTTATGTAGAAGTAGACACTTGATCTAAGTGTATGTAACTTGGTATGAAATAACAATAATCATCTCGTTCTGTGATAATCATTAGCTCTAATTATGCTTATAAATTGTAAAATTTTCAAGATATAGAGTGATAATCCTTACAATACCTAGGAGGCCACAGAAATGTCTAAAGTATCTATGGGTAAAAGGGCAACGCTGTATTTCTGCTTATTTACCATGCTCGTCTTCTCTTTTTTAAGCGCTTGCAACGATAAGGAATCTGCCGAAGCCGGCCCAGTAGTATCTCCCCCGAGCATCTCAATTTTGGCACCCCTTCATTTTCCACAACAGCCTTCGAAAGAGATTATGGCAGAGATCGAAAGACTGACAGGTGTGAAGCTCGATATAAGGTGGGTTCCAGAGGGGGTCTACACGGATAAGATGAACACGGCGCTTACGACCAATTCCCTCGGAAAGGTCACATTTGTAAAATTCTCAGACTACAATCTAGTGAAAAATGCTATTCGTTCGGATGCCTTTTGGGAGATCGGCCCCTATCTTCAGGAGTTCTCCAATCTTAAACAACTGAACCCTGCCATTCTTAAGCAGACTTCTGTAGATAGTAAGATCTATGGGCTATATACGGAACGCCCCTCTTCCAGACAGGGGGTCATTATTCGTAAGGATTGGCTCGACAATCTCCATTTAAATAATCCACAAACACTGGATGAACTGTATGAGGTTATGAGGCAATTTACATACAACGATCCAGATCAGAATGGCAAACAGGATACCTTCGGATTAGTCGATCGAAATGATCTTGTGTATGGGGTATTCAAGACATTAAGTTCGTATTTTGGCACCCCGAATAATTGGAAACTAGAGAATCATCAATTCGTTCCTGAATTTGTGACCGCTGAGTATATGAACACCATGAATTTCATGAAGAAATTATATGATGAGAAAATTATTAATCAGGATTTCGCCTTAACGAGCAAAGAAGTACAACGCGATAAGTTCATTAATGGTATTGCTGGTGTATTTATTGGCAGTATGACAGATGTAAAGCGGCTGTCTATTGAAGCTCAGAATTTGAATCCAAAGGCAGAACTTACGTTAATCAATCGGATCGAAGGGCCTGAAGGATATAAGGTGTGGTCGATACCCAATTATAATGGACTCTATCTCTTCTCCAAAAAAGCCATTGCTACGGAGGATGAACTCCGCGAGGTACTCGAATTCTTTGATCGAACCATGGATAAAGATGTAGCGAATATAATGATGTATGGGTTTGAAGGGCGCCATTATAAGCTTGAGGGAGGAAAAATCATTCTTCCCGAGGAAACCTCAGAACTGCGGGTGCAAGAAGTAAATCCGTTATATTCTTTGATGATTGCAGATATTAGTAATAAGAACATTATGGAGGTGGCTCAGAAGGAGCAATTGACCTCACTTGCGGATCTGCTAAGTAAAGATAATGAATCTTTTCTGGTCGACGATCCGACCGTGTCTTTAAGCTCATCCACCTATGATGAGAAAAATGTGGAATTGTCTACAATCATTGTGGACGCTACGTACAATTACATATTAGGCAATATAACCGCTGAGGGATTCCAGAAGGAAGTTGAGAAATGGAGAGCTAGCGGAGGAGATCTGATTATTAAAGAATATGGTGAGGCTGAGCTTGGGATAGAAAAGTAAATAGGTTAGATAATCTTTGATCCACTGCGGCTGATGCGGTGGATTTTTTTGTGTTATCACCATAATCATTTGATCAGATCCCTTTAAGAACGGGGCTTTATGGGGAAATGATTGTTTTCGTAACCTTGCCGACGATGTAACGTGGAACTCGTAACCAATACAAATTATGGAGGTCAAAATGGTATGAAGAAGAAATCCTTCACCATGTTGTTGACGGCACTGTTAGCGTTCAGCACATTGTTAGCTGGATGTGGTGGTAACAACAACAATCAAGCAAGTTCTGAAACTGCAAGTGGTGAGAGCACTGCTAAGCCGGTTGAGACAGAAGCACCTAAAGAAGAAGTGAAAGCAGGACCGACAGAAATTAAGATTATGCTTCCATTAAATATTCCAGAGACCCCGCCTGATACGATTAAGCTTGAACTTGAAAAATTGACCAACACGAAGCTGACCTATCAATTTTTCCCGGCTGATACTTATGAAGAAAAACTTAATTCATCCTTTGCAACCGGCTCACTGCCGCAAGTGACGTACTTGAAGAATCAGACAACCTTCATTCAGATGAAAGAAGCGATAAAAGACGGACAATTCTGGGAAATAGGTCCGCTATTAAGCGAGTTTCCTAATTTGAGTAAATTGAAACCAGAAATTCTGAATAACACGAAAGTGGACGGCAAGCTGTACACCTTATATATCGGCCGCCCTCTAGCACGTCAAGGTATCATTTACAGAAAAGACTGGGCTGATAAATTAGGACTTGCTGCACCAGCAAATGTAGATGAATTATTCGAAATGGCTAAGGCCTTCACGGAACAAGATCCAGACGGTAATGGACAGAAAGATACTACAGGTATTATTGACCGTAATGAGTTGACCTATGGAGCTTTCAAAACTGTCTCTTCTTGGTTCGGAACACCGAACACCTGGGGAGAGAAGGATGGAAAATTAGCGCCTGAATTTACATTCGATGAATATTTCGACACGATGGACTTCTTCAAAAAAGCTCGTGATGGCGGATACATTAATCAAGATTTCGCTGCTACCAGTAAAACAGATGCTGTAAATATGTTTAAGGCTGGAAAGGGTGGACTCTATATTGGGGGCTCCATGCAAGATATTGATTCCCTCAATAAAGATACTATTAAGAATAACCCTGATGCTGTTTTGGATGCGCATAGTATGGTTGCAAGTCCAGATGGAAAGTATGCTCAATGGATGATTCCAGGCTATAACAATGTTGTCTTGTTCCCAAAATCTGCTGTAAAGGATGAGGCAGAACTCAAGAAGATTCTTGCTTTCTTTGATCAAATGATGACCCCAGAAGTAGCTAATTTGATGTATTGGGGAATCGAGGGTACTCACTATACCGTTGAAGACGGTAAAGCGAAAGCTACAGATGACAAAGAATTGATTGAACGTGAAGTAAAAGGATATAAGGACAGCGTTATCGGCGAAGCTGAAACCAATGGAATGTACGAGAACTATAACACGCTGCCAGGAAGAATTCATGCGGATCAATTGGTTCTTGAGAATGTCAAGGTGGGTGTACCAGATCCAACAGCTGCGATGGATTCGGCTACGTACACAGAAAAAGGTGTTGAGCTTCAACAGATTATTACCGATGCAACTTATAAATATATCTATGGACAGATCGACAAAGCAGGGTTCGAAAAAGAAGTTGAGAACTGGAAGAACCGTGGCGGAGCTAAGATTATTGATGAGTACAACGCATTGTATAAGAAATAAAACCTAGCTGAAAAGGTTGTTGATTTTGTTTCAACAACCTTTTCTCTTCATAGTCACATGGAGAAATAAAGAGTTTGAATAAAGAAGGAGAAAGGAAGAGAATCATGCAGGAACTCACCGCACAGCCCAGTCCAGCTCCACAAATAAAGCGTGAGACTTACAAGAGCAGCAGTGAACTTAAAAAGCGTCTGTGGAGAAATAAATGGCTCTACGTCATGCTAACACCGGGAGTGCTATATTTTATTATTTTTAAATATTTTCCTATGTACGGACTAATTATCGCCTTTCAAGATTACAAACCTTATCAAGGAATAACAGGCAGTAACTGGGTAGGAATGAAGCATTTCAGCAGGTTGTTCACAGAGCCGGATTTCTTAAATATTTTAGTGAATACACTTGTGCTTTTCGGATTAAACATTCTTATCTATTTTCCAATGCCGATTATTCTTGCCCTGATGTTGAATGAACTTCAAGGCAGCTTTTTCAAAAGAACCTTTCAGACGATCTTCTATTTGCCCCATTTTCTGTCGTTGGTTATCATCGTCTCCATTTCTTTTGTGATGGTTACGATGGATGGAGGAATTATCAACGAGCTACTTTCCTATTTCGGATTTGAAAAAATTAATTTCCTGCTGAATCCTGGATGGTTCAGGCCCATGTATATTATTCAGGTGATTTGGAGAGAAGCAGGCTGGGGAACGATTATTTATTTAGCTTCCATAGCTGCCATTGATCCAGGACTTTACGAAGCATCACGTATGGATGGAGCTGGACGACTCAGACAAGTCTGGCATATTACACTTCCAGCGATTAGAGGCGTAATTATCACATTATTTATTTTGAAAATTGGTTCCGTTCTGGATCTTGGATTTGAACATGTGTTTCTGCTGCTTAACTCCATGAATCGAGAAGTTGCGGAAATTATCGATACGTATGTATATACTGCTGGTCTGAGACAGGGGCAGTTTAGTTACAGTACAGCCATTGGATTCTTCAAATCAATTGTCGGCTTGATCATGGTTATGTTGGTGAATAAAGCATCTAAGAAAATGGGAGAAGAAGGCGTTTATTGATATGTTGTGGGAGGAATAGAAATGGTAGAAGATAAAACAATCAGTGGCAGAATTTTTTCTGCTATAAACTTCACGCTGCTTGCGATCATTGCTTTAATAACTGTGCTCCCCCTTGTTCACGTTGTAGCAGGCTCTTTCACAACGAGTGCAGAACTAGCTTCTAGTAAGTTTGTACTGATCCCAAAGGTATGGAGTCTGGAAGCATACAAGTTCATCTTTTCAACGAATACAATATTTAAAGCCATGGGTGTTTCCATTGGTGTTACGGCAGTCGGTACTTTCCTTAGTTTGTTTATAACTTCTTTGATGGCCTACGCTCTTACCAGAAGAGATCTGGACGGACGTAAAGTGGTTAACTTTATGGTTGTGTTCACGATGCTCTTTCATGGTGGAATGATCCCAACCTTCCTCGTGGTAAAGGAATTGGGACTAATAGACAGTTATGCAGCGCTTATTCTTCCTTCAGCAATTAGTGCGTTTAACATGATCATTTTGAGAAATTTTTTCCAAAATATACCTGAAGGTCTGGAGGAGTCGGCCAAAATTGATGGTTGCAACGACTTCGGAATATTATTTCGAATTGTATTGCCATTATCCTTACCTGCGTTAGCGACTATCGGATTGTTCTATGCGGTTACGTATTGGAATACTTACATGAATGCGATTCTGTATTTGGATGATAGTTCGAAGTGGCCAATACAGGTTCTGCTCAGACAAATTGTTGTCCTTGCCAGCGGTATGGATCACAGCTCTACACTGGATACAACTGTTCCACCGCCAGACCAAACAATTAAAATGGCTGTTATCGTTGTTGCTACTTTACCAATAGTTTGTGTATATCCATTCATACAGAAGCATTTTGCCAAAGGTGCCATGTTAGGTTCTATGAAGGGCTAATAAGAGGAAGAGAGAGATTATTCTTTGGAAGGAGCTTGGAGATGACTGGCAGGATACCAACAACACCAATGGATTGGGCAAAAAAGGCATGCGATTCTTTAATGGATACTTACAGAGCGGGAGAGCTTCCTCCAGCACATCGTTGGCATTATCATCAAGGTGTATTTCTGTGTGGTATGGAGCTTTTGTGGAATGCTTATCAAGAAGACCGCTATATTAACTATATTCAGGAATACGTGGATGATTTGGTAGATGAATATGGTAACTTTTATTTCGCCCGCGATGAGCTGGATGCTGTTCAAGCTGGACAACTGCTGTTTAATCTTCATAAACGGACAGGTAAACTCAAGTATCGCATTGCTGCGGAGAAGCTGAGGAATTTATTGCTTACGTTAAACAAAACCTCTGAAGGTGGGTATTGGCATAAGGATAAATATGCTAATCAAATGTGGTTAGATGGGCTTTATATGGCAGGTGTATTCTCGTTAAAATATGCTAATGTCTATGGCGATCCTAGCTTGCGTGATACAGTTCTCCATCAAGAGATGTTAATGCGTAAGTATATGAAAGATGAGACAACCGGGTTATTGTATCATGCTTGGGACGAGAGCCGCCGGATGCCATGGTCAAACCCGGAGACAGGGTGCTCACCGGAATTTTGGAGCAGATCGCTGGGCTGGTATGGTCTCGCATTGTCGCAATTTCTTGATCTGTTGGCCGTCCAAGACCCAGCCAGAGCTGAATTATCTTCTACTTTATGTGATTTTGTTGATGCCCTTATTCGTTATCAAGATCCGGTAAGTGGACTTTGGTATCAGGTCGTAGATAAGGGGCATGAGCCGGATAATTGGCTGGAGGCCTCAGGTTCATGTTTATTCGTCTACACAATTGCCAAAGCAGTGAAGCATGGCATTGTAAGTGATGTGGAAGTCGCTACAGCCGCGGCTAAAAAAGGGTATGAAGGGTTAATCCAAATCATTCAGTGGGATGAGCAGGATAGGTTGATTTTGCCGGACATCTGTATCGGTACTTCGGCTGGGGATTACGAGAGTTACGTCACTAGACCTAAAGTTAAAAATGATTTACATGGCGTAGGCGCGTTGGTGATGGCTTGTGTTGAGATGGAGAGCTTAATCCAAGGGTGATTCGATTGAATTCTTACTAGACAATGACTTGATTCTCTGGGACTGAGAATCAAGTCCTATTATTTTGTGGGAAAGATATTCTTAAATTTAATGATAATCAGGGGGTTGGGATGAAGAGATCACATTGGGCAATCCGCACAGCAGACTCAATCATGGCGAGGACACCAAAGCTCTATGAAGATAAAGGCTACAACGGAAGCTGGACGTATGACTACGGTGTCGTATTGAATGGATTTGAATGGCTTTGGAAGCAAACCGGTGATGCGAAGTATCTGCAATTCATTCAAGATCAGATGGATAACTTTATTCAGGAGGATGGCAGCGTTAAGGGTTATCGACTAGATGAATACAATATCGATCACATTAACAACGGGAAATTATTATATACGCTATATAAAGAAACCAAGCAGGAAAAATATAAACAAGCGGCTACCTTATTTAGAAAGCAGCTAGAGACACATCCGCGAACCTCGGAAGGTGCTTTTTGGCATAAAAATATTTATCCCTATCAAATCTGGTTAGATGGTCTTTATATGGGCGCGCCTTTCTATTTAGCCTACTTGCTAGCTTTTGAAGAAGGGCAGGGGCTTGAAGATGTTACGAAACAATTTATCTTGTGTGAGAAGCATACGAAGGATTCGGAAACAGGTCTGTTATATCATGCATGGGATGAACAGCGTCTTCAACCTTGGTGTGACCGCGAAACAGGCTGCTCTCCAAACTTTTGGGCGCGTTCACTTGGCTGGTATCTTATGGCTTTAGTAGATGTTCTAGAGTTATTGCCGAGTGAGCATTCCGATTATCCAGAGCTGGTGCGTATTCTAAACGATACTTTATCAGCTGTGAAGAAATATCAGGATCCTGAATCTGGCGTCTGGTATCAAGTAGTGAATCTGGGGCAACGCAAAGGGAATTACTTAGAGGCTTCTGCTTCTAGCATGATTGTGTATGCTATGGCAAAAGGTATTCGATTAGGCGTATTAGAGGCTAGCTGGTACGAACCGTTAGATCTCGCCTTCCAAGGACTTATCTCAGAGTTTGTTCTGGAGACCAAAGAAGGATGGGTCAATCTAAATAAGAATTGCCAAGTAGCAGGGTTAGGTGGAGCAGATCAACGAGACGGCACGTTCGCTTATTACATTAGTGAGCCTATTGTCACTAACGACCAAAAGGGTGTCGGTGCTTTCTTGCAAGCCTGTGTGGAGTACGAACAATTAAGAGGCTGGATCTGATATAGAATAGGAGTGCTATAAAATGTCCGTATATAATATTGAGGATTTTGGCGCGCTTAAGAATAGCGGGATGTTAGCGACAGGGGCGATTGCGCATGCGATTGAAGCGGCAAGTGAGGCTGGTGGAGGAACCGTTTATGTGCCAGCAGGTACTTTCTATACGGGTGCGATTGTTATGAAAAGCAATATTGAATTAAATTTAAATCCAGGAGCGATTCTTTCATTCAGTACGAATCCGGTGAATTATCCTGCGGTGGAATGCAGATGGGAAGGAGTGAAGCAGCAGGTTCATACGCCTTGTATTCATGGCAAAGGTTTAGTCAATGTATCGATTACCGGAAGCGGAACTATTAATGGTAATGGCAAAGCATGGTGGGATATATTTCGGAACCGTCGGGAAGAGCTCGAATATCCCCGTCCAACTTTGATTGGATTTGATAGCTGTCAGCGGGTAACGATTAAGGATGTCTCGCTAGTGAATTCTCCAAGCTGGACCGTTAATCCTGTGGGCTGCTACAATGTGACGATCGATAATCTGTCTATTTTGAACCCGGCTGATTCTCCGAACACAGATGGTATTAATCCAGAATCTTGTACGAATGTTCGGATTAGTAACTGTAATATTGATGTAGGTGATGACTGTATTGCTATCAAAGCGGGAACTGAAGATACGAAAGAGCGCATTCCATGCGAGAATATCACGATCACCAATTGTACCATGGTTCATGGGCATGGGGGTGTTGTACTCGGAAGTGAAATGAGCGGAGATATTCGTAATGTAACCATTAGTAACTGTGTCTTTAAACAAACCGATCGTGGCATACGCATGAAATCAAGACGTGGACGCGGAGGGACGATTGAAGATATTCGGATCAGTAATATTGTAATGGAAGACGTCATTTGTCCGTTCACACTAAATCTATACTATTTCTGTGGACCTCGCGGGAAAGAGAAGTATGTGTGGGACAAAAACCCTTATCCGATTACAGATGAAACGCCATGCTTTAGACGAATTCATTTCGCCAATATTACCGCACGTAATGTACATGCATCTGCGGGATTCTTATATGGACTTGCAGAGCAGTATGTATCGGAGATTACTTTTACAAATATTGATATCTCCATGGCACGTAATGCAATTCCCGGGCATCCGGATATGATGACAGGGATCGAGAACATGAACAATCGCGGATTTTTTCTGGCCAATGCAAGGGATGTGCAATTTCATCAGGTGAGCATCGAGAATCATGAAGGGCCTGCTTTTTATATTGAAAATGGCGAAGCGATTGAGATCATGAATTGTCATTCGAAGAACACGAGCAAGCCTGAAAAACTAGTAGAACAAGTTACAGTTTCGCCCACAGAACAGAATGTGTGTCCGTAAGGGAGGGAACCATGGAGCGTGATAAACTGAAGGAACTGTTGGGCGATCTTCCGTCGGATAAGCCGATTGCCGTAACTGTGATGAACCAAGAGGAGCGGGACGGATATAGTCTGGTATCTCTTTTACTGGATCTTAATGGAATTGAACAGGTGCCGGCTTATGTGGCAATCCCTTTGGATAAGGAAGGGCCGTTTCCACTAGTTATCTTTAATCATTCTCATGGAGGGAATTACGCGAATGGACGTAACGAGTTTGTTCAGAGTAGTTCCTATTTGCAACAGCCCTCTTTTGCTAAAGTCTTAACAGAGATGGGTTACGCTGCTTGCTGTATCGACATGTGGGGATTTAATGAGCGTGGTGGCAGAACTGAGAGTGAGTTAGTGAAGGAAATGCTGTGGCAGGGGCAGGTCATGTGGGGCATGATGCTATATGACAATATTCGTATGCTAGATTACATGTGCCAACGTAAGGATATTGATACGTCACGAATCGCAACAATCGGTATGTCCATGGGTGGTTTGATGGCATGGTGGCTGGCTGCATTAGACGAACGAGTCGGGGTGATTGTCGATATTTGTGGTCAAGTAGATGCACATACCCTAATTGCGGTAAGAGGACTAGATCACCATGGTTACTATTCTTATGTGCCCGGGTTATTGAAGTATTTCACAACGCTCGATATTCAAAAGCGGATCGTTCCCCGCCCGCGAATGAGCCTAGTAGGCAGAAATGATCGGCTATGTCCCACTGAAGGAGTAGAACTCTTGGATAGGGGGCTGTCCGAAGCTTATCAAACGGCAGGGAAATCAGAACATTGGCAACCTGTCATTTCTAGTGGTGGGCATATGGAGACTGTAGAAATGCGGACTTTATGGCAGCAATTTTTGATGAAGCATCTATAAAATCCATAGAAAGGAACTTAGCCACCGATGCTAGTAGTAGGCAAAGAATCCTGGTGCGATTATCACACGATTCAAGAGGCGATAAATTCGCTAGAGCGTGAGCCAATTAGCCAAGCGGATACGCTCTATATTTTGTCAGGTGTCTACCATGAGACAGTTAGAATTTACCGTTCTAATATTACGATCATTGGACTTGGAACCGTGGAAATAACCATGAATCATTATGCCAAAGAGCGTGATGAAGCGGGTGAAGAAATCAATACGTTTGCTACACCAACGTTATTTCTGGGAGGTACAGACCTGGTCTTAGAGAACCTGGTGATTTCCAATAGTGCTGGGCAGGGAGAACCTATTGGTCAGGCGGTAGCCGTTTATGCGCATTGTGACCAAACCGTGTTCAGACATTGTACCTTTAAAGGGCATCAAGACACGTTGTTCACAGGGCCTTTGCCACCTGCTCCACGAGAGCGAGGGGCATTCGGAGGCGTTCCGCTGAGAGAACATCATGCCCAGTATCGTCAGTTGTATCAGCATTGCTATATAGAAGGAACAATCGATTTTATTTTTGGCGGTGCAACGGCTTATTTCGATCAATGTGAAATCCGTAGTTTACGTCATTATGAAAACAATACAGGGTATATAACAGCTGCCTCCACACCCGAGGGACAGCTACATGGTTATATTTTCAAGAATTGCTTCTTAACAGCCGACTCTGATATTGCTCCAGTGTTTTTAGGACGTCCTTGGCGTGAGTACGCTAAGACTGTATTTGTGGGTTGTCAGATGGGTTCGCATATTCATCCTTTGGGCTGGGACAACTGGAATAACTCAGCGAATGAGCAAACTGTAAGATATCAGGAATTTGGCGTGAAGGATACTGCTAATGTGCGAAAGCAACGTGTTCCCTGGGCGGATTGCTATGAGGATGGGGGAGAAGCGCTGGATAAAGAGTTTGTTTTTGCTGGGTCGGATTTTTGGAAGTAGGTACTGTAATTGACTTGTCTAAAAAAAGAGGCAGCCCTGGACGAGTGAAACAAAGTCCTAGGCTGCCGTTTTTTAATGAATGAGCGCTTTATCATTTATTCTTTTGTTTTCTTTCAATATATCTCCAAAAGTAATAGATCAACCAAAATACCATAGGAACTATTAAAACATAAGGTCTCTGGATTGCTGGAAGAATGTAAAATAAAAATAGCCCAATTAATATCGTTGGTAGCAATAAAATAAAATACTTTTTCCAATGCATTTCTTCCCCACCTTTTGTTTAATACTAAAAAAAATTTTGCTAGCTTTGAGTGTTAATGCCCTTGTATACCAAGATCACTTAATGGATAGTCACTACAATTATTAAAATGATTATGAATGTTTTTTCAAGTTAAGTCGAAGGCTAGTTTGTAGTGAATATCTTATTGATAAAATGAATGGTCCTGATGCCTATAAATTGATTATCTAATAATATTTCGGCAAATAAAGTTGTAGACTGAGTTAATTGTAGTAACATAAATAGAGGATGGTTAGTTCATTATATGAGCTAATCTCCTCTATATTTTGTTAGATTGATGAATAAAGGGATGCAGGCGATTCGCAAAGCTAATAATTTAGAGCGTTCCTAATAAAAGATGAGGTATATGTGATGCCAAAAAACGATAATATGCTGGCAATCCTATGGATGCTGAATTCGGGCGTTAAAATGACCGCAAAACAAATATCCGAAAAGTTAGAAATAAATATAAGGACAGTCTATCGGTACATTGATGCGCTAGGTGCCAGTGGAGTGCCTATAATATCCGACACTGGTCATAATGGCGGGTATAGCTTGCTGAATAATTTTATCAGAGCACCTCTGCTATTTGATATTGAAGAAAAAAAAGCACTTCTTCATGCTGCTGTTTTTGCAAAAGAAGCCGGATACCCTTTGAGTGAGGCATTAGGTAATGCGACATCCAAATTGAAAATGTATTCGAATCAGGAACAGGAAGGTGTTCTCAGCCGTCATTTAGCCGGATTTGAAGTTATAAACCGTAAGGGAGACCCTTCTATTCAGCCAGTATTGGCGGAATTGGAGCAAGCTGTAGCAAACGAATTCTCTGTAGAAATTGATTATCGCACACGCCGTGATGATCAACCCAAGACTAGGGTGATAGATCCCTATGGAATGGTTTACTGGAACAATAAATGGTATATTGTTGCATTTTGCCACCTGAGAAATGAGATTCGCAGCTTTCGGGTAGAACGGATTTTACAAATCAAGCGTACTCAAAACATATTTAAGCGTTCCGAAGCTTTTTTGGCTCGGGAATTTTTTTTGCAAAATCTATTACCTGATTTAGTCGGCAAGGACGGGTTAATTGCTTTAATTATCGAAGGTAGCTCAGAGGCGTTGGATGACTTATGCCTGCATTGGTTTTTGGGGCATCATCTGAAAGAGCGTACATCAAATCAAGCAATCTTTTTACTTGAGGAAAAATCAATTCATACCTATGTTCCTAATTTTCTCTTATCCTACGGGAAATCCATTCAAGTAATCGAACCACAGAGTTTGAAGGAAAAACTAGTTGGTGTTGTGTCGGAGTTAATGGAATATTATCAACTTTAATAGCTTCACTGACAGTGGATGTCAGTGAAGTCATTTTATAATGATGATAATCATTGATTACCGATGGTTGGTATCACTTGATGAATTATAAAATAAGGAGAACTTGCAAATGAATAATACGGTATATCTTTATGTGTTTGACACAATGGCAGACTGGGAAATAGGCTACTTAACTGCCGAACTGAACTCGGGAAGATATTATAAAAAGGGGCTGGCCCCATCAAAAATAGTTACCGTGGGAATTGATAAGACTCCAGTAACTACAATGGGTGGATTGAAAATACGGCCTGACATCAAATTGGATGAGTGCAGCATTGAAAGATCAGATCTATTGATTTTACCCGGTGGAGATACATGGACAGAAACCATTCACCACCCCCTCTTAAAAATCGCTGAGAGATGTTTAAGGGAAGGGATATGGGTTGCAGCGATTTGTGGTGCTACAATGGGACTTGCCCAGACAGGATTGCTGAATTCACGTGGGCATACAAGCAATGATCTGGAATACCTTAAAATGATCTGTCCCACTTATACAGGAGAAAAGTATTACAAAATGGAGTCTGCTGTAACTGATGGAAAACTGATCACAGCATCTGGAATAGCTCCGTTGGAATTTTCTGCACACATCTTGAAAGCTTTGGATGTGTTTTCTCCAAAAACATTAGACGCCTGGTATAGCCTGAATAAGACTAGTGATTCTAAATATTACTATGAGTTGATGAATTCAATACAATGAAGGTATCAGCATTAATATGGACAAAATGCCACATGAGTAACAATATAAATGTTCGTTCAACAGGAACTCTAACGGAGTACGATAGTTAAGCATAAAGGGTTAAGGTACTTAAATCTATCGTTTTTTGAGTGGAACATCTCGTCACTTCCCACGAAAGGAAGAGGGCATCGTGATAGCTCTTTTTGAAGCAGAGCAACGCTCTTGCTCCGCGACTTATTGAGGCTAACGACAATATCGTCCAGCAGTTTTGGCGTTTGTACTACCGCCGCGATCCGTTCGATGACGTAGCTTCAGCGTGTCGTATATTCGATGCGCGACAAGCGTTGCCCCGCACTGAGGGCATCTCATGAGCCCCGTCAGATAGAATGACTTTGCTCCCTTAAATTTTCAAAAAAAAAAATTTAAGGAGCAGAGCTATCATAAAATATGTAAATGCAGATATTATCTTTCCGGAAGAGTTGCTAAAAGAAATTCAGAAGTACATTCATGGCCGCATGGTTTATGTCCCGACCCCTGAAAAGTTGCATAAAAAATGGGGATTCACTTGTAAGTCACATCAAGCTTTCTGATGTGGCTTTTTGTGTAGAATTTGATTTTAAATCAAATTCAGTATATTTTCAATCAGCACCTTTTGATACCATAAAAGTAAAGGGGGAGAGGTTATATGGATAAAAAGATTAAACTACTATACACACAAGATATTTTGAGACAGTCCGCGCAATGTTTTGGAATACGTGAAGACTCAATTTTCGAATTAAATGGGTTTCAAAATTTCGTTTATTCCGGGGTAGTTGGAGATCGAGAAGTTATTTTAAGAATTGCCCATGTCACACATCAGAATGAATTATTAACAAGAGCGGAACTAGATTTTATCATGTTCCTGGCCGATCGCGGAATGAAAGTAGCGAAGCCCATTCAGTCTTTATCAGGGGATCTTATTCATATAATTGACGAGTCCTTTGTTGTGACAGCTTTTGAGAAAGCACCCGGCAGAAATGCAGTAATAGCCGAGGAGAGCAATACGTTTTATGAGAATATCGGTCAAATGGTCGGGAAAATACATAAGTTTTCACTTAATTATTCGTCCCAACATTCACGCTATGAATGGAATGATAATGCCCTATTAGCCTCATTTAAGAAATATTGTCCGTTAGAATTACACGATAACTTTGATCGTTTAATTACTGAAGTTAGCGCTCTACCCAAGGAAAAAGATACGTACGGTCTTATTCATGGGGATATCAGCCCTGGCAATTATCTTAATGATGGGGACAAAGCCTTTATTATTGACTATGATGACGCGGAATATAGCTGGTTTGTTTCTGATATTGCTACACCATTATTTTATGAAATCCCTATTCCGTGGGTTGTGTCTGGAGATGTAAGGAAAGAGATTGCAAAGCGTTACTATTGCAACTTCTTAAACGGCTATTGTAAGGAAAATACTGTGAGTCAAGATTGGTTAAACAAAATCCCATTATTTATTAATTTAAGGCAAGCTAGAGTTTTAGCCGCGCTCTATAGAAGCAGAGATTTTAACGCTCCTGATTGGAGCGAATGGGATGAGCAAGCCCGACGCTTCTACTATGAAAATTTGTTAAATAACACTCCCTATATTGATATGGACTTTTTGTGTTAACCGGGTACGATACTTTAACAAAGCCAGAAAAGGAAGGGCCATCCCACAAAGGATGGCCTTTAAACTTGCCGTTACAGACAGCGCGGAACCTTATCACAAGTAGCGGCAAGTTTTATAGGTGAAATAAAATATCCCCTCGAAAAGGGGCTTGGTTCTAGGTCACAAATGTGATGTATGGACTCGAAATTGCTCAAACCGATTTTAAGAAAAGCTTGTTACGAAAGCAAATGAAATAAGGAGCCAGTTTGATGGCTCCTTGTTTTCGTTATTTCTGATATTCGTTTCGCAGGATACTCATTAGAATACGATCATACTTCTGCCCGTCTCTTAGTACAGATTCCCGCATCGTGCCTTCAACTTGGAATCCGACTTTTTGATAGGCATGGATTGCACTATTATTGTAACTGATGACATCGAGTCCGATTCGATGTAAGTTCAGTTCACAGAATCCATACCTTAGAATCAAACGCAACGCATCAGTGCCGTAGCCTTTGCCCCGAAAGTTTGGATCGCCAATGCCAATTGCCATTTTTCCACATTGATTGTTCCATTCGATGCTAAACAGAGCAACAAATCCAATAAGTATATCGCTTTCGATAGTTCGCAAATGAAATTCCATACTTTTTGTACTATTGTTGTTCGATTTCTCGAATGATTCAACAGAATCCGGCATGACGAAGTCAGTATCCAAGTTCCTTAGATATTCCGCATCTTCACTCCATAACGCCAAGGTTGTGGCATCTTCAGGGCGGGATGCACATAAACGAACTAATTGCCCAGAGAAAAGTGATTTGTTAATTGACACTGTAATCCCCCATATCTTGCAAACGGGGACGTGTTCATTAATGCCCCCTGTTTACAGTTGAAATTTGAACCGTAGAGAAATCAGGGTGACAATCATTGGCACACACTCCTTTATTATTGTAAGGATATTTTACTAAAACTTACCCTAAAAAAATAGTCCAACAAGCGCAATGTCTAGTAATTCAATTGGATTTTCTTCGTGGCTGGATATCATAGGGGATAGACTTTTACCAGCTTTTCCTGGCTTCGGTGGACAGATTAAAGATGAAGTATTGCATGCTCGATTTCTACCAAAGATTATAGCGGCAACTGCATTTGGAGAAATTAATGGTGTAGTGACAGAACGCATAGAAAACCTCGCAAAATTATTTAAATTAGCAAAGCTTCCCTACGTTATTAAAAAGGATATGCAGTCGTATCTAATCACACATTCCGTATCAGACATTGCCTTGTTGAGCTTTTTGCATTCAGAAAATAAGATCATTGACAAAAAAACAGCCAGAACCAGAAAGACGGCACGCAAAATAACAGTCACTTTAAAAGCGTATCTAAGGGCAATACAAAAAGCTGGTGTTTCAATTGACCCACCAATGCTTAAAATGGTGCTTAAATTTCCAAACGTATTGTTGGATCTTTTCTTTATGACATGGCTACGAACTAAAATGGTTAGGGATATGATGCTGCCGGATTATGCGAATAATGCTAACAATGAGATTGTGCAGCTGAGTAATGATTTAATGAAATTTTTAAGTCAACATGATATCAAATCAGAAATACATGTTCAGTAATTTTTTTCGCGAAACCTTACAAAAGTGTTAGGTAATTGTCATCTAGATCAATGAAATGTCATCTAGATCAATGGCATCAACCTAACAGCTCCTCTATACTAATCCATTGAGAGGATTAATTTTAAGGGGGAGTTGGTCGTGAGGTTTTTTGAAATGCTGCTATTCTTTTCAAGTGCTAGTTTTTTTGGACTCCTGTTCATTTTAAATCAACGTATTCGAAGATCTGCTATGCTCCTGACAAGCGGAGCAGGCTCCATTTTTTTAGTGATACATTTACTTGTCGAAGGATACAGGGTTCAGCTTGTATTTTTATACGGATTTACAATCCTGATGCTTATGCTTTCGCTTATAGACGTTTTTAGAACGCGGAAAGTCGCTCGGACTGCCTCGCGAATTCGTAGGGTGCTGGGCCGCCTTTTTATCGTGTTTGGGCTAATCGCAACGGGGTGCTTCCTATATGTGTTTCCTGTATTCGACTTTCCGGCGCCAACCGGCGAGTTGCAGGTAGGCACGCAAATCTTTCATTTCATAGACCAAAACCGTGAGGAAACATTTAGCAAAACCGCGACAGGCAAGAGAGAATTGATGGTTCAGGTATGGTATCCGGCTCAAGATGGCACTGGCAAGTACGCTCCCTTTATTCCAGATACCCAGATTTTACGTTATATGGCCACGAACTATGGCCTTCCCCAGTTTACTTTACAACACCTAAAGTACGTATCCAGTCATTCTTATTCGGGGGCTGAAGTCTCTTCTGCACAGATTTCATACCCACTGATCCTTGCGAATCCCGGCTTCGGCTCTTCCAGGTTCCTCCACACGGCGCAAGCTGAATATCTCGCGAGTCACGGATATATCGTGGCAGTGATTGACCACACCTATAATACATTTGCAACCGAGTTTCCGGACGGTCGAATCACGACCAGCACAACCAACGATTTATTCTCGCCTGACCATGATTACCAGACGGAAAGAGGTAATCGCGACAAGCTGGGTAAAGTTTTAACCGACGATGTGGCGTTTGTGCTGGACCAATTCGAGCTCATCCAATCGGGGAAGATTCCAAGTCATCTAAAAGGGAGAGTTGATCTCGGTAATGTCGGAGTGTTCGGTCATTCCATCGGTGGAGCGACGGCCTATGACGCTTCTTACGATCCGCGAATCGCGGTTGGAATAGACTTTGATGGAGGGCTTTATCGATTGCGTGACAGAGAGGGTCTGCGTAAGCCGTTTTTGTTCATCCACTCGGAAAGCGAATTTGAAAAATTAAAAATGGTGATGGATAACCGGGTCTACACGGATTCAGAGCTTAACCGTATGGGCTCAACAAGAGAGTGGGAGGATAAAGTAACGGAAGATAAAAAGTTGGAGCTTGAACGGATGCGCCAAACAGTCGACGTAGGGGGACAAGTCCTCTATATCGAAAATACGGAGCATTTGAATTTTACCGACGTACAGTTCATTACTCCGATATTCAAAATACTGGGCATTACCGGAAAGATTGCTCCTGAAAGAGCAAACTCCGTTATCAATGCCTATATGCTGGATTTCTTCGATATGTATCTGAAAAATCAAGGCGGAATCTTAATGAAAGGACCGAATAGTCGCTTTCCGGAGGTAAAGTTCGTAACCTCACTATTATAAATTACGTAACAGGCTACCGATTTTGATAAGCTCCTCTTCAAGTAGACAGGGGTTTAATTAATAACCGTTACTTGAAGGGGAGTTATTATTTTGTCTAAGAAGAATGAATACAAGATCTTTTGGATAATCAATGGATACTCGTAATTGAGCGTATGATTTCATCTTTGAAATGGCTCTTGGCTTCTATTTGAGCTCACTGGCCTTCTAGAATTCATAGATTATATAATATAGGGATTAGCTTCGATTGTTTCCGCTTTGGCAACGGCTTCCTCCAATGTCATGCCAGTAAAATTCTGCGCATGGAGGAATCGTCCGCTCTTCTTGTCATCCACAAAAGCACCTACCGCGATTCCGGGAATAACGTTCTCCACTGCTCCAGGTGCGTTCGGGCCTCCTAGATCGGTTCTGCACCACCCTGGATCCGTAATATTAATCAAAACGTTGGTGCCTTCCAGCCTCGATGCCAAATCCTTCGTAAATTTATCAAGGGCTGCTTTGCTTGCTGCATATCCTGCCTGCTCTGGTTCATTCTTAATTCCGCTTGTTGTATTGATGACACGTCCGAAGCCCCGTTCAATCATCTTAGGAATCAATCGGTGGCAAATCGTCGCAATGGAAATGAAATTAATTCGGAAGCTCATATCGAAGTCTTCCACAGGAGTTTGCCAGTAATCTCTTCTGTAAGCGATTTGCACGGCTGCATTGTTGAAAATAATATCAACAGGGATTTCTTTAGCTTCAATGTCATCTAGCATGGCAACTACTTCTTCGTGATTGGCAAGCTCGGCTTGTACGCAATATGCATCAACACCAAGCGCTTGTACCTCTTCCTTCACTTTCTTGGTATGTTCTAAGTTTCGACTATGTAGAATAAGGTTACACCCTTGCTTGGCCATGAAAATCGCTGTCTCATAACCGACGCCTCTGCTTGCCCCCGTAATAAGTGCCCATCGTCCTTGTACGTTTACCATAATAAGCCCTCCTTGTAATCAGTAGTTAATTTGCTAATGATATCAGAATAAAGATAGATTATATCCTATTTTACACTGTAAATAATAAATTTGATAGCGGATTGTTAGTTATTTTAATATTGTTATTACATAATAAAACTAACAAAATAATTGAACTACTTAATGGAGGGGCATATGAAACAAATTAGAGTCTTTGGACCGCAGAATTTCAGAGTCGCAACGACGGAAGTTCCGTTATTGGCACCCTACGAGGTATTGATCGACCTGCAAGCTTGCGGCATCTGGCTGTCGTGATGACCGGCTGCCTACTAGTCTTACTAAGTTATCGTTTCTTACAGTTAGCTATGCTCGCCCTTATTTGGGTCAGTTACTATTTAAGATTAGGCTTTATCTAAACGTGTTATGCCTTCAGACGCTTTACATCCTGTTTAGGAGGAAAACCAAACATGCGGGAATACTCACGGCTAAATTGTGAAGGACTTTCATAGCCTACTCGAAATGCCACATCGGTGGCATCTGCTGACTCGGTTAGTAATAACCGGCGGGCTTCCTGAAGTCTCAGATGTTTTTGGAACTGAATAGGGCTCATTGCAGTTACTTCTTTAAAGTACCGATGAAACGAAGAAACACTCATATTTGCTATTTCGGCAAGCTCCTCAATCTTAAAAGAACTAGCATAGTTATTCATGATATGTTCAATAACATCTTTGATTAGATGAGTTGAGCTTCCTTCCATTACAATATGCTCCAATGCAATCCCATTCTGCCCTTGTAGCACCCGGTAAAGAATCTCTTTTGTAAATAATGGAGCTAACACTGGAATGTCTTTAGGCTGATCTAACAAACGAGCCAACCTGAGGACGGCGTCCATTAAAGAAGACTCCATCTGACTAACAAACATAGCTCGCTTAGGATTTTCTTTAGCGTAAACTCGAACTTCAGATTCCTGTAAAACCTCTAAAATTTGACTTGGTGTAAATTCAAGCTTGAACCCTAAGTATGGAACATCGGAAGTGGCTTCAGTGACTTGGGCGGTAACTGGCAGGTGAACGGATGCAATGAGGTAATCGGAGGGGGTGTATCTAAAACGCTCCTGTGCCAGCCATACCTCCTTAGCCCCTTGTACCACCAAACATAAGGAAGGTTTGTAAACTCCATGCTTTGGTATGGACGCATTCGAGTTACGCATGAAAAATAAAGAGGGAATAGCAGTTTGGTGAACACCATCTTTTTCTGTGTAATGGTCAATGATTTTTACGAGTTCATTCTGCTGTTTAGTGATTATTTCAGGCATTTGATCCTCTCATTTCGTTATCTCTTTATAGTCTGATTATAGTCTATATTCATCCCTTACATAAGTGTTAGTGAGAGGATTAGGCAAACATTTGGCAAGAATGGGATAACGGTCGCTTTATCATCAGGTACATAATAAGGATGTGCAAACAGAAAGAGGATTTACACATAATCATTGAAAACTTGGAGGGTAATATTATGCAAAAAGTAGTTTTGAACAATAATGTTGAAATGCCTATACTCGGTTTTGGTGTTTATCAGATTCAAGATGCAAATGAATGTGAGCAAAGCGTTTATGACGCTATTATGGCAGGTTATCGCCTGATTGATACTGCCGCCTCTTATCTAAATGAAGAAGCAGTTGGCAGGGCTATTAAACGGAGTGGCGTGGCAAGAGAGGAATTATTTATCACTACAAAGCTTTGGGTTCAAGATACGGGTTATGAGCGCACAAAGAAAGCATTTCAAAAATCACTGAACCGATTACAGCTTGATTATTTGGACTTGTATTTAATTCATCAGCCATTTGGCGATGTGTTTGGCTCATGGCGAGCTATGGAGGAATTATATCGTGAGGGCAAGATCCGTGCGATCGGCGTTAGTAATTTTCACCCGGATCGTTTGATTGATTTAATTCTTCAAAATGAAGTAGTCCCAGCTGTTAATCAGGTTGAAACGCATCCATTCAACCAGCAAATCGAAAATGCGGAATTTATGAAAGAAAATAATGTTCAAATCGAGTCATGGGCGCCTTTTGCTGAAGGGAAAAATAATTTGTTCCAGAATGAGTTACTGGTATCCATAGCTGAAAAGTATAATAAATCCGTGGCTCAGGTGATTTTACGGTGGCTCACACAAAGAGAAATCGTTGTGATTCCGAAGTCAGTTCGTAAAGAAAGAATTATCGAAAACTTCAATATCTTTGATTTTGAATTAAGCCAAGAGGATATGGCATCCATTGCTAAGTTAGATACGAATCAGAGTTTGTTCTTTTCACATCGGGATCCTGAAATGGTGAAATGGATTGGTACTCGTAAACTCGATATCTAACATATTTTCGAATGAACTACTTTGTAATTACTCCAATCTTATGAGATAATAGAGTTTTTCCGTTGATTCTATTTTTCATGGCATA
>Ga0153923_100064_pt1 | contig 58935 bp, 47 predicted proteins | sample TSNJ007MetaG_FD_104682 | JGI IMG/M metagenome (GOLD analysis project Ga0153923, IMG submission 104682) | Attine ant fungus gardens microbial communities from New Jersey, USA - TSNJ007 MetaG | ecosystem: Host-associated > Fungi > Mycelium > Unclassified | place: USA: New Jersey, Brendon T. Byrne...
AAATCTCCTATTATGCATGAAGCAGCACTGCAAGCACTGGGAATTCCGGGTGCTTACGTGCCGCTTCATATCCTTCCAGAGAATCTGGAGGATGCGGTGCAAGCGATTCGCACGCTTGGATTCCGTGGCGTAAATGTGACGATTCCGCATAAGGTTGCGGTGATGGCTTATGTGGATCTATTAGATGAAAGTGCGGTAGCCGTTGGTGCAGTCAATACGATTGTTAATAATAACGGGATACTCACCGGATATAATACGGATGGAATCGGTTATGTACGTTCGCTTAAAGCGGAAGCTATTTCTGATTTGTCAGGTACGAAGATTATGGTGATTGGAGCCGGTGGAGCAGCAAGAGGAATTGTTGCCGCACTGCTTCAGGAGAAGCCTTCTTCTATCCTTATCGCTAATCGCAGTGTTGATAAGGCACAGGACTTGGCTGCAGAGTGCCAGAGCAAAGGGAATGTGGTCGGGATTAGCATGAACGAAGTAGCGGAAATGCTAGATGGCGTTGATGTACTGATCAATACAACCTCCGTAGGAATGTATCCTCATATGGATGAGACACCTATAGATCCTGAACTGCTTCGTGCAGGGATGGTCGTAAGTGATCTGATTTATAATCCACTGCGCACGCGTCTATTGTTAGAAGGACTTGAACGAGGCTGTACGATTCATGGAGGCCTCGGGATGTTTGTCTATCAGGGAGCCTATGCACTGGAATATTGGACAGGGCAGCCTGCTCCTACGGAAATCATGCGACAGACCATACTCCATTGTCTGGGTGGAAAAGAGTAAGAAATGGATTCATCAATTTAGGGTAATAATATATGTTAATTAAGGAGTTATTCATTTATGTTAACTGGTAAACAAACACGGTATCTTCGTTCATTGGCGCATCACCTCGATCCTATTTTTCAAGTGGGCAAAGGTGGAGTAAACGATCACCTCGTACGTCACATTGAAGAAGCTATTGAGAAGCGTGAGCTTATGAAGATTAGTATATTGAGCAACAATATTGAGAATCCCAAGGAAATCGGTGCTGCATTGGCCGAACAATCGGGTTCTGAGCTTGTACAAGTGATCGGAAAGACCATTGTCCTTTACAAGGAATCGCGTGATAACAAAACTATTGAGCTGCCACGCTAATACCTGAAAGTATACTACCGAGGAGGTCGTCCTCTTGAAAGTTGGAATTATGGGAGGTACCTTTGATCCTCTTCATATTGGTCATATGATGGCAGCGGAAGCAGCTAGAGAAACTTATGGACTTCAAGAAGTATGGTTTATGCCTTCACATATTCCGCCTCATAAACATGAGGCAGGGGTATCTGGAGCAGATCGGCTGGCAATGGTGCAGGAAGCGATACACAATCATGAAGCTTTTCGCACATTAGATTGGGAAGTTGTCAGAGGTGGCGTTTCCTATACGTATGAGACTATAAGACGGCTGCAAGAGGCGTATCCGCATTTCGATCTTTATTTCATCATTGGAGCGGATATGGTCCAGTATTTACCGAAATGGAACGAGATTGAAGAGCTTGTGCAGCGGCTTACATTTATCGGCGTAGGTCGTCCGGGAACACCTCTTGATCTAGACGCATTGCCAACTTATATAGCAGAAAAGGTACTACTAGCAGATATGCCTCTGGTTGATATTTCGTCAACGATGTTAAGAGAACGGGCTGCAACTGGAAAATCCATTCGTTATATGGTACCTGAGGCAGTGTTCGATTATGTTCAAAGGAGTGGATTGTATGGCATACAGCCGCGAAGCTCTGATTGAGGCGGTCTCGACACAAATGCCTGCTAAGCGCTGGAAGCATACACTGGGCGTCATGGAGTCATCCATTCAACTAGCGGAGCAATATGGCGCTGATCCTGAGCGTGCGGAGACAGCGGCAATTCTGCATGATGTGGCCAAGTATTGGCCTGTGGAGAGAATGAAGGAGATTATCGAGCAGAATCATCTGAACTTGAATCTTCTGAAGCATGACAAGCAGCTGTGGCATTCGGAAGTAGGTGCCTTTGTAGCAGAGCAAGATTATGGGATCACAGATCCGGATATTCTTAATGCGATCCGTTTTCACACCTCAGGTCGTGAAGACATGAGTTTACTTGAGAAAATTGTCTGTCTCGCCGACTATATCGAGCCTGGCCGAGATTTTCCAGGCGTTGATAAGATACGTAAGCTGGCTAAAGTAAGTTTGGAAGAAGGACTAGTCGCTGGATTTGATTCTACGATTAGTTTGCTACTGGAAAAACGCCGAGTGATCTTTCCGTTAACGGTACTGGCGCGTAATGATTTAGTTAGAATATTGGAGGATAAAATATGAGTGTACAACCAAGCAAGCTGTTAGAACTGGCCCTTAAGGCTGTGGAAGATAAAAAAGCAATGAACGTAGTGGCATTAGATCTGCGTACTGTTTCACCGATTAGTGATTACTTTGTTGTATGTCACGGTAATTCGGATACCCAAGTTCAGTCCATCGCCACCGAAGTCCGCAAAGTGGTCCATGAAGCAGGCGGAGTAATTAAGGGGATCGAAGGAATGGATTCAGCACGCTGGGTGCTGATGGATCTTGGAGATGTTATTGTTCATATTTTCCACCGCGATGAACGTGAATACTACAATATTGAGCGTCTGTGGTCGGATGCGAAGGTAGTGGAGACTGTATGAGCCTGATTGCAGGAACTACAGTTACACTTAATGTAGTAAGAGAGGTATCCCCATACGGATTTTTCCTGAATGCAGGAGATCAGGATGTTATGCTGCATTATACTGAGCTTACCGAGAAGGTTAAGACAGGCGATAAAGTAGAAGTCTTTATCTTCTTCGATACCGAGGACCGTCTAGCGGCAACGATGAAGAAACCGTTTCTGACATTGGGCGAAATGGCCTTATTGGAAGTGGCTGATATCCATCCGCGTCTAGGTTGCTTCTTGGAAATGGGTCTCGGACGGCAGCTGCTGCTGCCCATTCGTGAGCTTCCAGAGCTTCCAGAGCTGCGCCCTCAGATCGGCGACTATGTGTATGCGATTATGGAACATGATAAACAGGGGCGTCTTCGTGCTAAATTAGCTGGAGAACAGGAACTAGCTCCGCTAGCTCTTCCTGCGCCTGAATCCTGGATGGGACAGACTGTGACAGCCCGGGTGTACAAACCGCTGCAGATGGGGACTTTTGTTCTTGTAGATGCTGGGGTTTTAGGCTTTGGTATTATCGGTATGGTCCATTCCTCTGAACGGAGTCGTCTACTACGTCTTGGAGAGCAGTTCGAAGCACGTGTCTCCCATATTCGCGAGGATGGTCGTGTTAACCTTTCTATGGGTCTCCGTAAAGAAGTAGGCATGGATGTAGACTCTGCCACGATTTTGGAATTCTTGCATGCCCGTCCGGGTGGAGCGATGCCTTATTCGGATGCTACACCACCGGATATTATCAAGCAGCGTTTCGGAATTAGCAAATCAGCCTTTAAGCGTGCGCTTGGAAAGCTGATGAAGGAAGGCCATATAACCCAAAAAGAGAATTGGACGTATCTTGCTCCTAAGGAAGAGGAAGGTTCAACCGAGGGAAATGAAGAAACAACCGAATAATTTAAAATATAAGAGATCTTGTGGGGTCGCTTAGAGCGTTTATGCTAGATGGGTCAATAATAGAATCATATTAAATGTTGTAATAGAAAGCGGTGTACTAGTGTCTTCCTATGGGAAATTTGCTTATGTATACGATGAGCTCATGGCAGATATGCCGTATCCTGATTGGATCTCCTTTGCTGAAACCGCATGGAGCAAATACGGTAAGCCTGTAACCGTGGCTGAGCTTGGCTGCGGCACCGGGAGTATCACTATTCCTTTGGCGGGTTCAGGGTATCATATGACCGGAATCGATCTATCTTCAGATATGCTCTCAGTGGCACAGCGCAAAATGGAAGAGCATCCCCAGGGACGGCGTTTCTTGCGCGAAGGTAGTGTTCGTTGGATTAGACAAAACATGAAGGAATGGGAGCTTCCAGAGCTTGTGGATTCTGTGATTTCTTTCTGTGATTGTCTGAATTATGTGCTGGAAGAAGACGATATCAGAGCTGTCTTTGCTAGTACCTTTGCAGGACTAAAGCAAGGTGGCACCTTTCTGTTCGATGTGCATCACCCAAACACACTGATCCGTTATGAAGAAGAGCAGCCCTTTATTCTGGACGAACCATCGGTGTCTTATATTTGGACTTGTGAGATGGATGTTCCACGCCGCGAAATAGAACATCATCTGTCCATTTTCGCTCGCGAAGAGGGACGGAGTGATGTATATCGCCGTTTCGAAGAGACGCATATTCAGCGTGCCTACGATCCCCAGTGGATGAAGGATGAACTGCTTAAGGCTGGATTTAGTGATGTGAAGACCTACGCCGATTTCGAGTGGATAGAGGCGGATGATGATGCGGAACGTTTATTTTATATTGCTATAAAATAAATATTCAACATACTAAGAGGGGCTGTCCCAAAAGCTATGAAAATAGCTGATGGGACAGCCCTTCTTTTTTGAGTTCGGTGTGGTTCCTGCTATTGAAAACGAGGGGCTAAAAATAAGCAGATAACGTCATCCGTATGCTTCATGGAATGTTGGATTCATGATTCATGATTCGTGTATGAAGAAGTAGCTCTAATTGCGCAAAATATGTATATCAAAAAAACCGGGCAGTGTTTATGCCACCCGGCATCTTCCAATCCTTACCGATGCTCAAACAGATCAATGGCACCCAATACGACATGAGCCAGACCAAATCCAAGTACGCCTGTTGCTGCCATCTTATACTTGCTTCCAAGAAAAGCGGCGCTAGAAGCGGTTACGACGGTTCCAAGAACAGCGGGAATTAGACCTTCACGCATTCGAAACACTCCTTCTCGGTGGTTTGGGAGACAAGGTTATTATGAGTCAAACTCAAAAAAATATACAAAGCAAAAGAAGACCTTAGACCAGTTATTGCTGGTTCTAAGGTCTTTTTGTTTAGGGAATATTTTACTCTGATAAGGTAACGGCAGTACGAGAAGCGCCAATTTCTACTTCATGAACATCATATAGTACACGCGCCAGTAAGTCCTGGCTATAGTTGCCGAAATGTTTGCCGTAAATGGTGAGCCCGCGTTTGTTTACAGGCTTGTCCGTTACGGCTATCCGGAAAGTAAGCTCGCTCTTGTAATCAAGCTGAATATCATCCAGGGTCACGTCAGAAATCCGGCAACCGTCAATAAAGCTACCTTCATTATTAATACGGATCAGTTTGAGCATACCATATTGGTTTAAATGTGGAGGCCACCAGTCTGGATTAAACGTTCCACGGGTGTCTCCGAAATCTCCAGGACTAGTCCAGTAGCCGATTTCAATTCCATTTAAGTAGAAATAAAGATCGGAGGGATAGTTATCGTTAGATCCAGGGGCCTCAGAGCCAATCTCCATCGAGAATTGGATTTCGCGGAACGTTTGATTAGCTTTAAGATAGTTCGGAATTCTATATTCGAGAAAGCCTTCAGCCATCCAAATGATTTCGGATTCAATCCGCTGAGGATCAGCGAAATAACGGGGTTCGTCGAAGTCGCCGATAATGCTGTCTTTGGTAGCAAGACCGCAGGTCGGAACAGCCTGATAGTTGCTATAATGTCCTACTTGGATTTCTACTTCGTAGAGATTATCAACATCCTTGCTGCGAAGATCAACAATAAGCTTATCCTTATTTAAATAGCAGACCTTCTGAATACCGTGTTTACCCACAGATGTGTTTATCTCGATGAGACCGCTTTCTTCTAACTTTTTAATATGCATCGTAATTGCGCCATTGCTGAGGTTCAGCTTCTTGGCAATTTCATTCAGATTCAGTGCTTGATTGGTAGCTAAAAGTTCGAGTATGAGGATTCTGATTTCAGAACTAAGCGCCTTGAATATTTCAAGACCACTCATTAAATCTTTAATATAGATCATTTTATCAATACCTTCTTCCAAATGGTCATAAATGAATACTGTTTTATGAAATTATAAACTAATATAGCATATAAATAAAGCATCCTTCCTTATTTTGTAGAAAGATAAAAATAAGGGGGATTTTTTCCTGTTTTTGCATTTAATCTAATTTAATTTAAAAATTAATGAAACTAATTCACGAAATAAGATGGTTTTACACCGGAATCATGTTACTTTCACTATTTATTTTATAAAAGCATTAAAAGGTTTAAATAAATATGTTTACAAGTCTTTTTGTCTATGCTATTTTTAAACTGAAAGTCTTAGAAAAGGACGTGAAAATCATTATGTTAGCTGCAACGCCCCCGATGGGCTGGAATAGCTGGGACTGTTACGGAGCTAGTGTTAATGAAGAAGAGGTAAGAGGCAACGCTGAATATATGGCTGCTCATTTGAAGGGATTTGGCTGGGAATATGTTGTTGTAGATATTCAGTGGTATGAGCCTGGAGCGAACTCTTCGCAATATCGTAACTTTGTACCGCTGGTCATGGACGAGTATTCCAGACTTCAACCGGCAGAAAATCGTTTTCCTTCCGCAAAGGGAGGCAAAGGTTTTGCCCCACTCGCTGAATATGTGCATGGATTAGGGTTGAAATTCGGCATCCATATTATGCGTGGAATCCCTCGACAGGCCGTTCATGCGGCAAGTTCCATTCTAGGATCTGAGCAAACTGCACGTGATATCGCACATCCCAATTCTATATGTCCGTGGAATACAGATATGTATGGAGTAGATGCTTCTAAAGAAGGCAGTCAGGCTTACTATGATTCTCTCTTCCAGCTGTATGCCAGTTGGGGCGTAGATTATGTGAAGGTGGATGATATTGCCGCTTCACGTATTTATGGATACCACAAAGACGAAGTTGCCATGATCCGTAAGGCTATCGACCGCTGTGGTCGTGAAATGGTGCTTAGTCTTTCACCTGGACCTGCTCCGGTAGAAGAGGCTGAACACTTAGCTGAACATGCTAACCTGTGGAGAATGACCGACGATTATTGGGATCATTGGCATTTGCTGCGTGGAATGTTCGAGCGCTGCGAAAAATGGGCTCCTTACGTTCAGCCTGGACATTGGCCAGACTGCGATATGCTGCCGCTAGGTCATCTTGGGATTCGTTCCGTTGATGGCGGGGGAGACCGATTTACAAGGTTTACTCCAGACGAACAGGTTACCATGATGACGCTCTGGACTATATTCCGTTCGCCTTTAATGTTCGGGGGAGAGCTTAGAGACAATGATGAGTGGACATTATCTTTGTTAACCAATAGGGAAGTGCTTCACCTACATCATTTTGGTAAGGGTGGTAGACAAGTAGAGCGGAACGAAGAGTATGCAATCTGGACTTCTGAGGATGAACAAGGTAACCACTATGTAGCGTTGTTTAATCTCAGTGACAAAGAGTCGACACTTCAGGTATCGTTCCAAAAGCTAAATGTTTCAGTTCCAAAAACGATACGTAATCTGTGGCAAAGCCATGACCTGGAAGTTACTAATGAAGGGGTTACGCAGGTTCTTCCACCGCATGGTTCTGCATTGTTAAAGCTTTTATAGAGGAGAGAGATTATGGATACGAGTAGAGAGTACAACAACCCATTGGTGGAGCAACGTGCTGATCCATGGGTATATAAACATACGGATGGATATTATTATTTCACAGCTTCTGTTCCAGAATACGACCGGATCGAAGTAAGAAGATCGACAACCATCGAAGGATTAACTACTGCAGAACCAGTTGTAGCATGGCGCAAGTATGAGACGGGGCCGCTTAGTGCTAACATTTGGGCGCCGGAAATTCATTACATAGACGGAAAATGGTACATTTACTTTGCTGCAGCACGGACTACGGAGACGACGGATGGTTTGTTCGATCACCGTATGTTTGCGCTCGAGAATGCATCTGCTAATCCCTTAGAAGGAACATGGGTAGAAAAAGGTCAAGTGAAGACTGCTTGGGAATCGTTCGCTTTGGATGCGACAACGTTTCAGCATAAAGGAAAACTGTACTATGTATGGGCTCAGAAGGACCTGAATATTGAGGGTAATTCTAATCTGTATATTTCTGAAATGAGCAATCCGTGGACACTCACAGGTCCTCAGACTATGATTGCTACTCCAGAGCATGACTGGGAAATTATAGGGTACAAAGTAAACGAAGGCGCAGCAGTACTGAAACGAAATGGTCGTATCTTTATCAGCTTCTCGGCGAGTGCTACAGACTTCAATTATTGCATGGGACTATTAGTAGCGGATGAAGACAGCGAACTTCTGGAGGCAGCTTCATGGACTAAACTACCAAATCCAGTATTCCAAACGAATGAAGAAAATGGACAATTCGGTCCAGGCCATAATAGCTTCACGGTCAATGAAAATGGGGAAGATGTGCTCATCTACCACTGCCGCAATTATAAAGAAATTACTGGCGATCCTCTTTATGATCCAAACCGTCATACTCGTGCTCAGGTCTTCCATTGGAATGAAGATGGCACGCCGAATTTTGGAGTTCCTGTTAAGGATGCACAATAAAAGTAATCCGTTTTGCAAAAAAAAGAGGGTTACCCCTAAGCCACGTAAATGGTGAACTGCACCCCGTCAAGTAGACAGTACAAAAAATAAAAGATAACTAAGCGGCCTTGGTCCTGAATTCAATGGGACTGAGGCCGTTTAGTTTTGCCTGTAACCGTTCGTAATTGTAAAAGTGTATGTAATCATCAATGTCTTGTTGGAGCTTTTCAAAAGTCCGGTAGGTATGCAGGTAGTACTTTTCACATTTGAGTGTGCCCCAGAAGGATTCCATCGGTCCGTTATCAATGCAGCAGCCAACTCGGGACATACTTTGCGTCAGTTTCGCTTCGTCCAGCATCTCTTTAAAGTGTAGAGAGGTATACTGGAAACCACGGTCGCTATGAAGTAAGGGATGGTTCTCTGGCGCTGTCTCCAAAGCCAACTCTAACGTCTTAAAGACCAGTGAATTGTTATTCGAATGACCCAGAACGTAAGCAACAATAGACTTGTCATGCAGATCCTTAATGGCACTTAAATACGCCTTCTGTCCGTTGCCATACTTAAATTCCGTTACATCCGTTACCCATTTTTGGTTTGGCGTTTCCGCCTCGAAGTTGCGGTTCAATACATTCTCTGCGACCTGCTGAGGCGTGGAGCCGACATACTTCTTCCGCTTTCTTCGAATGACAGACTGGATGCCTTGAAGTCTCATAAGGCGGTATACTCGCTTCGCGTTAAGGGCTGCACCCATTTGTCTGCGTAAATGCAGAGTCAACTGGCGATACCCAAAGATTCGCTCCACCTTCTCATACAGAAGGAGCATGGCCTGTGTAAGCTTAGCGTTGTCGGTCTCTCGGGAACTGGGTTCGCGGTTCAACCATTTGTAGTAACTGGACCGCGGGATTCCTGCAAGAGTACACAAAAGCTGAATGGGGTAAGACTCCTCTTGCTGAACGGCCTGAATAGCTAGGTAAATGTTCTCCTGACGAACTTGACTTAATGTTTCCCCCTTTCGAGCTCCTCTAACTTTTTTAGAAAAGCATTCTCCGCACGTAGCCGTGCATTCTCGTATTCCAACTTTTGCATCGCGAGTCTGTGGCGATCTGCTTCCGTAAGTTTTTCAGGTGCTTTAGTGCGTCCTCTGCCATCCCGTAACGCCTCTTCGCCGCCTGCTACATACTTTTTTACCCAGCTATATACTTGTTGGTAAGAAACGTGAAAATGGATTGCTGCCGTTGTGTAGTCTTGTCCATTCGCCAGGCAATACAGTACAATATCTATCCGTTCCTGCCAAGTGGTTACGCGTCCTTTGGTCATCGCTCGAGTTCCTCCTGAATTAGCCGTTATGCGGTTGCTATGACCATTATACTGCTTAATCCAGTTGGCGAGTTGGGTTGTGCTTGCGATCTTATACTTGTAGATAATTTGGCTTTGCGACAATCTCCCCTCCAGATAATCCCTAACCGCTTGGAGCTTGAGTTCCTCAGAATACGTACGGTTATGAGTCCGAACGTCTAACCCCTCATAACCGTACAACTCATACCGCCTCCGCCATTTCACAATAGAGTTCTTGGCTACTCCGAACTTACGGGCTGCAGCCTTTACTCCGATAAGTCCCTCTTTAATTTCTTGGAGGATCGTTAATTTTTCGAACGCTGTAAACTTCTTTTGTTCCATAAAAATGCTCCCCATACAGTAACAGGTTTTTATTATTTCACCTGTCTACTATATGGGGAGCATATCATAAATGGCCGCTGGGTAACCCTCTTTTTCATATGTTACGTGTTGCTGCTTAAGGTATATATTGTTGCACGATGGAAGTGATTACGCCGTCTTGAATCGTAAGGTGATAAGGGAACTGGCTTAGATCGAAAATATCCGTTTTATTAAATTGATCGATAAATTGCTGTAAGGTAACGGCTTCGTTCCACTGAATGTCTAAGTCCTCAATGTTACCAGTGTGATCAAAGATCTGCATGGTGACTTTTGCGTTATCCGCGATCGGATAGGTTGTCAGTGTATCAACATCATTAACAACATAATATCCGTCTGGAGCTCCGCCAATTTCTGCTGCACCTTCTGGGTCTCTCTCAGCAAAGATTCGGTCAGCATCAGCACCCTGATACCAGTTTATTTCATCGGCTGTAATGGAAAGCTTGCCATTCTCGGATTGAATAGTATGGATATATACCGTCTGTTGCTGAGTCTTGCCACTATCTTGCGCATCTACTCGTGTTCCAACGGTACTAGCAGTAGTAATTAGGGAAAGAAACAATAGAACAACAACCGGTAACACATACGCTGACTTTTTCTTAAACATTAGAAATCTCCCCCTTGAGATATGTAAAAAGGTTGTATATATCTTATTACCCGCTACGTTTTTTCCTAAACGGGCTATATACTTCTATTACGTTAAACGAGCAGGTTTTGTTGCAATTTTTTAAAAATATTTCTGAAAAACGATGCCGGTCATGAATCCACTAAAAATGATAGTAAAAGTTTGTCTCCTCGGGCATATTAAAATGTCAAAACATACAGATTAGGGGGAGCAACGAATGGGTGGAATACTACGGATTTATAGGAACGACTGGCGCAACGTATTTAAGGTTCCTGTGGCCGTGTTCCTGATCGCTGCTTTGGTGGTGTTACCTTCTGTGTATGATTGGTTTAACGTTGCGGCGGTGTGGGATCCCTACAGTAATACCTCTGGCATTCAGATTGCTGTAACCAGTTTGGATGAAGGGACCACTGTGAAGGATAAGAGCTTCAATATCGGCAATGATGTCATGGAAAGTCTTCGGAATAATAAAAGCTTAGGCTGGACCTTCGTAGATGCAGAAGCTGCGCACAACGGTGTGAAGCGTGGAGATTATTATGCTAGTATTGTTATCCCTGCTGATTTCTCCAAAAGAATGACAGGAATCCTCGAAGGCAGGATCGTGAAACCAGAGATTGAATATACCGTCAATGAGAAGATAAATGCGATTGCCCCTAAAATCACAGATAAAGGTGCCTCTTCAATTACAACACAGATCAGTGAGAATTTTACGGAAACCATTAGCGAAACCGTATTTACGGCTTTAAAGCAAATTGATTCAAAATTCCAATCTGAATTGCCTATTATACGCAAGGTTGAAAAAGGGTTGTTTAAGTTAGAGGCAAGTCTCCCCGAGATTGAAACGGCAGGCCAACATGTATTGAAAATTGAGGAGCAATGGCCGCAAATTCATGCATCGGCAACGCGCATCTCTAAGCTGGAGGATAAGCTGCCTGAGGTTGAAAAGGCGGGATTGGCATTAGAAAAAATAGCTGAACATTGGCCTCAAATTGCCAATGTTGCAGATCATTTAGGGGAGCTGCAGGATAAGCTACCCAAAATTGAGCAAGCAGCACAGCTAATCGTTCAACTTGATAATCATTTTGGTGAAGTTGAACAAATCATGGTCAAGGCGTCGGAGGGTCTTGCGGAAGCAAATAAAGTTGTTAACACTGCCCTAACTGCGCTACCTAAGGCCGACAAAATTGTAACTGCTGGAAATGATTTTGTTCTAGAGCTTCAACAGTTCTTAGAGAAGAGTAATGCTGCATTTGAAGCGGTACCTGCCGCCCTCAAACAAAATATATATCTGCTGCAAAATACGGAGAACGCAGTAGTTCAGCTTGCTGAACTGCTGCAGGGAGAAGATATTGACCCGCAAGCGGTACGCGAGCAACTTGAGTCAGTTTCCGCTCAGCTGGTGTCGGGAAGTAACGTGATGGATCATACGCTTTCTTTGTTATCGGCACTGAATACATTCTCACCAGGAACAGTAACTAATGCTGAGATTGGCACCTTGAAGGCTGTAAACAATGCCTTGAGCAGGCAGTCTTCTTTGGTAAACTCGCTGGCGACGGATCTACAAAATGAGAGTCAGCCTGATCCGAGTAATGTTAAGCAATTGGGTCTTAAATCTGGCGAAGGGAACGTAGCCATTTCGAAGCTTATTTCCGAATATGAAGCGGCAACTATCCCTGCTATAAAAAATACATTAGAGCAAATATCCACTGCTGCTGAGACTACAGCGACTGCCCTGGAACAAGTTCCGGATCGTCTATCGGCGCTGGGTACCCTTCTTGAGGAGACTATGGCAGCGATTGAGTTCGGACAATCAAGCTTGGCTAGTCTACAGCAGGACTTACCAGCTATTCGTGAAGCGGTACATACAGCAGCTAGCGGTGTCGCAGATAAGACACAGAGCTTTGGTACTTTTGTTCGCGATACACTTCCACTAATTCAGAGCAGCTTGCCTGTTGCAGGAGAAAAAATACAACAAGCTGCAAATTTCGTCCGTCAGGATCTGCCGTCTGTAGAGGAACGGGTGCACCAGATTTCTGATCTGATACGTACAGGTCTCCCCCGTGCGGATAAGGGAGTGGCGATCGCAGCGGATATGGTGCGAAATGATCTTCCGATCCTGGAAGATTCGATTCGTAAAGCGGCAGCTACCATCCGTCAGATCAAAGATGAGGTGGATCTGGGAGAGATTGCTGAGCTGCTCGGAGGGGATATTAAGAGCAAAAGTGATTTTTTAGCCAATCCGGTAGTATTAAAAGAGAATAAGTTATATCCTATTCCGAATTATGGTTCGGCTATGACTCCTTTTTATGTTGTACTTTCCTTATGGGTAGGTGGCACACTCCTAATCTCACTTCTCCGTACGGGAGTGGATACTGAGGGAATTGTGTACAAGCGGTATCAATTGTATTTTGGACGTCTGCTGACGTTTCTTACGGTTGGAATTCTGCAAGCGTTGGTGGCTGTACTTGGTAATATCTTTATTCTGAAATGTTATGTGGTGGACAAGGTGTGGTTTGTCCTTTTTGCAGTATTAATTAGTATCGTATTCGTGACGATTGTTTTTACACTTGTCTCCGTATTCGGCAATGTTGGGAAGGGGATAGCAATCGTATTCATGGTGCTTCAATTCTCAAGCTCTGGCGGTACGTTTCCAATCAGTACAACAGGCCATTTCTTTCAAATGTTAAATCCGTTTATGCCATTTACTTATGCGATTAGTTTGATGCGGGAGGCGGTAGGGGGGATTCTGCCGGAAGTGGCGATTCGCGATTGTCTTTATTTGATCCTATTCGGTGTAATAGCACTCTTACTGGCGCTAACGCTCAAAAAGCCGCTGGAGCGTTATATTGAAAAGGCGGCTGAACAAGCCGAAGAATCCAAATTGATCTCTTAAGAAAAAAGAGGTTGTACCTAAGCCAATTGCTGTGGCTTTTGGTACAACCTCTTTTAGATTATCTCGCTGGAGCGAAATCGGCTACTGGCTTTAGAATCTCTTCAATTCGCTCCAAAGTATCTAGAGATAGAACGGCATCAACAGCTTGGGCGTTCTCTTCCACCTGCGCTGGCTTACTGGCCCCAATAATTGCAGAACTTACACCAGGTTGCCGTAGGGTCCAAGCTAACGCTAGTTGCGACAGCTTCAAATCAAGACTGTTAGCTAGTTCATCCAGCTGTCCGACAACAGTCAGTACATCATCGCGGAAGTAGCTGCGAATGACGCCATTTACCGAATCATCAGCTGCGCGGGTTCCTGCCGGAGGCTGTTGTCCAGGTTTGTATTTACCTGTCAGAATACCTTGAGCGAGTGGGGAAAAGACCACTTGTCCGAGGCCCTCACGCTGAGATACCTCAAGTACCTCATCTTCAATGTAACGTTCGAACATGTTATAGATAGGCTGATTGGAAATAAGCGGACGCAGATTTAGTCTGCGTGAAATGCCGGTGGCGTCAGAAATTTGAGCTGCGCTCCATTCGCTCACTGCTGAATACAGAATTTTACCTTGTGCAGTTAGGTCGTCCAGCGCGCGTAAAGTTTCCTCCACAGGCGTCTCTCTGTCAAAGCGATGACAAAAATAAACATCAATATAATCGGTTCCTAAACGGCGAAGGCTAGCTTCGCATTGCTCCATGATGTGCTTGCGTGACAAACCGCGATTATTCACATCTTCCCCCATGGGGAAGAATACCTTTGTACTCAGCACATAAGATGATCTTTCATAGGCGCGAAGAGCAGCGCCCATTGCTTTTTCGCCTTCACCACGGTTATAAGCATTAGCAGTATCAAAGAAATTGATACCGCATTCAAAAGCTTTGCTGATGCAGGCATCTGCTGCCTTTTGCTCTGCTGCTGTTCCATATGTAAGCCAGCTGCCTAAGCCGATTTCACTGACTTTTAGTCCTGAATTGCCTAGTCTTCTGTATTTCATTATTTTCTTCCCTCCTTGAGTTGTATATGTTAACTTTACTTGTATCCTATGAAACATTCAACTTGAATGTTTCATGTAAAAGACGAGATCAAGGAGATGAATCGTAGTAATGACTATTCCAACTTCTAAAGCTAAAAAAGTGATTTTGTTTCAGGGTGATTCTATTACGGATGGAAACCGTGGTCGTGATGAAGATCCCAATCATATTCTAGGACATAGCTATGCATATATCATTGGCGGTAAGCTAGGCAACGAACGGGCTGAGCAGAATCTCGTGTTCTATAACCGTGGAATTAGTGGGGATCGGATCTCCGATTTATATGCACGCTGGAATGAGGATGCGATTTACCTTCAGCCGAATATCATCAGTATTTTAATTGGTGTTAATGATCTATGGAGAACAATGAAAGGGGAACCAAGTGGTATAACGGACCGTTTTGAACGTGCGTACCGTCATGTGCTTGAAGAAACTGGGGAAGTACTTCCGCAAACGAAGCTGGTCTTGTGTGAGCCTTTTATTCTAAATACCGGAGCTCCGGCAGAACAATGGGACGAATGGAAAGAGCGGATTACTCATTATCAGGGTGTTGTTAAGCAGCTTGCAGAGGAATTTAATGCTGTGTTTGTTCCTTTACAGGAAGCATTTGATGCAGCTACTCGTAGAATAGATGCAGCCTACTGGCTGTGGGACGGCGTTCACCCGACAGCGGCTGGGCATGATCTGATTGCTGGGGAGTGGCTGAAGATCGTAGAGAAAAGCGGTCTTTTAAACGACTAGTGAAATAAAGGTTTCCCCTTATCTTTATTTATGCACCTACTGATTACTCAGCGGGTGCATAGATAAGAGATATATGATAGTTATTCAGAAACTCGATCCACTCCTCAGAAGGCTTCTCGTCTGTAACGATATAATCCACTCTATCGAAACTAAATAATTTAATGAACGCAGTCCTGTCGAACTTAGAGTGATCTGCGAGCAGAACTACTTTATTCGCCTGCTGTTGCATAAGAATCTTCAATTCACTTTCTTCTTCGTTCGAATCACTGAGCCCACCAGTCATAGACAACGCTTTACAGCTGAATATGGCTACGTCCACATTATATTTTTGAATAGTCTGTGAGGCGGTATGTCCAACGAAGGAGCTAGTCTCGGGGCCTAGTATTCCACCAGTAGAAATTAGCTTTTGCCCAGAATGTTGAAATTCGGATAATACAACCAAAGAATTCGTAATAATCGTCAGATTGTTTTTCTCCTCTATAATTCTCCGTAAAGCCTCAAAAACTGTTGAACTCGTATCCGTCACCAAACTGTCCCCATCATTAATTAATTGGAGAACATGATCAGCTATCGTACGTTTGGCCTCTATATTTACCTGATGTCTACTCACATAGGGAGGGTCCTCATTCGTGTGGGCATTAAGGATTGCACCGCCATAATTTTTCTTGGCAAGTCCTTCCTTATCCAGTTTATCCAGATCCCGCCGAATGGTCTCTTCCGAGACATTGAATTTTTGCGCCAGCTGAGCGACATGGACTTTCTTTTGTCTATACAGCTCATTAATGATTAAATCCCGCCGTTCAAATGCTTTCATCCGTTCACTCACCTCTATCATCATCTACTTCCTAGTTTACTACATTGCCCAATAAATCAAAGAAATAACCTCATATTCACATAATACCACAGTATAATAATATTAATACCACATAAAACCACATAATTTATCTATAAATATGTTGTTTTATGTTGACTAAAGCGTTTCCATATTTTATGATGAAGGAGAAATAGGTCCATTACCGATGATACTAAGATGATCTTGAGGAGGAACAGCAGTGATAGAAAACTATCCGAAAATTGGCATCCGCCCGACCATTGATGGCAGAAGAAGAGGGGTTCGCGAATCGTTAGAAGCTCAAACCATGGGTATGGCTCAGCGGGTAGCTAAGTTTATTGAAGAGAACTTATTTTATCCGGATGGCCGCCCCGTAGAGTGCATCATTGCCGATTCTACGATTGGTGGTGTTAAAGAAGCTGCTGCTGCGGCTCAGAAATTTGCTGGGGCTAATGTTGGCGTATCGATTACTGTGACCCCTTGCTGGTGTTATGGTTCTGAAACGATGGATATGGATGCCTCAATCCCACATGCGGTTTGGGGATTTAACGGAACGGAACGCCCAGGTGCGGTATATCTAGCTGCTGTTCTCTCTGCTTATGCACAAAAAGGAATTCCGGCGTTCGGTATCTATGGTGAGGATGTTCAGGAGTCTAGCAGTGAGGAGATTCCAGCGGATGTGCAGACTAAATTGCTGCAGTTCGCCAAAGCTGGGTTGGCTGTCGCTCAAATGCGAGGGAAATCCTATTTATCAATGGGTTCTGTTTCGATGGGGATTGCTGGATCGATTGTGAATGAACAGTTCTTCCAAGAGTATCTGGGAATGCGTAATGAATATATAGATATGTCAGAATATGTACGCCGCTTTGAAGAGGAGATTTATGATAAAGAGGAATATAAGCGAGCACTCGCGTGGACCAAAGAAAACTGCCAAGTTGGTGCCGATAATAATCCGAAGCATCTGCAAATAAGTGATGATGAGAAAGAGAAGCAGTGGGAGACTTGTGTGAAAATGACATTGATCGCCCGTGATCTGATGATCGGAAATCCTGTTCTCGCTGAGCTGGGCTTTGAGGAAGAGGCCAACGGTCATAATGCGATTGTGGGTGGGTTCCAAGGTCAACGCCAATGGACGGATCATTTTCCTAATGGGGATTTCATGGAAACGATACTGAACTCCTCTTTTGACTGGAATGGCAAACGTACACCTTATATCGTAGCGACAGAGAATGATAGCCTGAACGGAGTAACGATGCTGTTCAATTATTTGCTTACGAATACTGCACAAATTTTTGCGGATGTCCGAACCTTTTGGAGTCCGGATGCAGTTAAGCGAGTAACGGGTCATCAATTGGAAGGTGAGGCAGCACACGGAATACTTCACTTGATCAACTCGGGTTCGGCTGCCCTTGATGGGACGGGTGAGCAGACGATAGACGGTAAACCTGCGATTAAACCTTTTTGGGAAATTTCGGAGGATGAGGTAGAAGCTTGTTTGAGCCATACCCAATTCCGCCCGGCTTCTCAAGAATATTTCCGTGGGGGCGGCTTCTCTACGGATTATTTAACTAAAGGCGGGATGCCAGTTACTATGGCACGGATGAACTTGGTTAAAGGGCTTGGACCTGTTCTTCAGCTTGTAGAGGGTCACACGGTTGAGCTGCCTGAAGATGTTCACCATACACTGGATCAAAGAACAGATCCGACTTGGCCAACAACCTGGTTTGCGCCTAAGTTAACCAATAGTGGTTCTTTCCAATCAGTGTATGATGTCATGAATAATTGGGGCGCAAATCATGGAGCGATCAGTTATGGGCATATTGGAGCGGATTTGATTACGCTGGCGTCTATTCTGCGCATTCCGGTCAGCATGCATAACGTTGAGGAATCACGTATTTTTAGACCTCGGGTATGGTCGTTATTTGGTACCGAAGATCTGGAAGGAGCAGATTACAGAGCATGTCAGAACTTTGGACCCCTCTATTAAAATCTTCCTGTGAAGCAGGTGAGGTGAACAATGGATGATACGATTAAGCTTCTAGCCATAGATCTCGGCGCCAGTTCCGGAAGAGTTATGCTGGGGATATATGATGGCGATAAGCTGCAAATGGAAGAAATTCATCGGTTTGAGAATACGCCGGTACAGGTCAACGGGCATTTATATTGGGATACTCTAAGGCTCTTCCATGAAATGAAGCAAGGGGTTCAAAAAGCCTTTAGGCAACATGGAGAACTGACGTCATTAAGTGTGGATACATGGGGAGTTGACTACGGGTTTATTGATAAAAGAGGAATGATGCTCTATCCCCCCCATCATTACAGGGACCGGAGGATGGAGGTTCACCGTCTCAAATTGGAAGCGTTACTGTCACCGGCAGAGCAATTCCGTATGACCGGTCTTCAGCCAAGTGTGATTAATACACTTTATCAGCTGTTCTCTGATTTTCAGGATAATGATTCTCTTATGAAGACCGCGGATACGATTTTAATGATGCCAGATCTATTTCATTACCTGTTTTCTGGTATAAAAGCAGCAGAAAGCACGATCTGGAGTACAAGCGGCTTAGTGGATGCTGTAACGGGAGAGCTCTCCTCTGAATTATTTAACAGGCTTGGGATTCCGAGTAGTCTAGTTCCACAACAGGTTCATGCGGGAACAGTTATTGGATCTATCCTACCGATTATTCAAGAGGAGCTTAATATAGGCCCGATGAAAGTGATAGCCGGCGCTTCACATGACACGGCTTCAGCAGTAGCTTCGATCCCTTATACTCGTAAGGATGAAGCAGCATTTTTAAGCTGTGGTACGTGGTCGTTGGTTGGTATGGAGACGCCTGAGCCGGTCATTTCAGAGAAAAGCTATGAATATGGTTTCACAAATGAACGTTGCTACGGTAATTCTAATCGTTTGCTAAAAAACACAACGGGACTATGGATTCTACAGGAGCTCCAGAGGAATTGGGCGAAAGCAGGAGAGAATTTTAGTCAAAGTGAAATGGTTGAATTAGCCCAAACGATTAATGGGGCGCCAGCGATCATTGACCCGAATGACCAGCTTTTCAGCACACCTGGTGTGATGATGCAGCGGATTCAGGAATATTGTGAGAGAACGGGGCAACAGTCGCCTAATACGAAAGCTGAGTTTATACGCGTTATCCTTGAGAGCCTTGCGCAATCATACTGTAGAACGATTGAAGAAATGGAAGAGATCACCGGCAAGACAATCACTATCATTCATATGGTTGGCGGTGGGATTCAAAATGAGCTATTATGCCAGCTCACCGCTGATGCTACGGGTAGAGAAGTCGTTGCAGGGCCAGTGGAGGCCAGTGGAATTGGCAATATCATTGTCCAGCTGGCTGCCCTGGGGAAATTGGAAGTTTCTAAGGCGAAAGAGTTCGTGGCACGATCTTTTACCTTTAAGACATACCAGCCTTCTTTGGTGAAAAACTCTAAAAAATAGGATACGAGGAGAGAACTTATGGATAACTTGGAACAAAAACTACGTTCGCAGATTTGTGATATTGGCAGAAATTTGTTTAATAAAGATTTCATTGCCGCCAATGATGGGAATATTTCAGCACGGTTATCAGAGAATGAAATTCTCACTACCCCTAGAGCGGTAAGTAAGGGATATTTAGAGCCACATATGATTGTAAAAGTAAACTTGCAAGGTGAAGTTCTTGAAGCGGCGGAAGGATACAGACCTTCAACGGAAACCAAAATGCATTTGAGAATTTATAATGAGCTACCTGAGATGAATGGTGTGGTTCATGCACATCCCCCGTATGCTACCGCTTTTGCCATTAAAGGTGAGGCGCTCGATAAAATGATGATGCCAGAGTCGGTTATCATGATCGGGGATATTCCTTTGGCGGAATACGGAACACCTTCAACAGAAGAAATCCCGGACTCACTGATGCCTTTCCTTGGCAAAAAAACAGCAGTCCTGCTCGAAAATCACGGAGCACTTACTTGGGGAACGGATGTTATGGAGGCTTATCTGAATATGGAGAGACTCGAATATACAGCCAAGATTACCTTTATTACACGTATGATTGACGGGGAGAGAGAGCTGCCACAGCATCGGATTGATGAGCTGGTTGCTTTGAGATCTTTTTATGGGAAGTAATGAGGTGCTTGGATGTTGAAAAAAATTCCTAAGCTACTATCTCCGGAACTGGTACGTGTGATGATGGAAATGGGTCATGGCGATGAGCTTGTACTGGCAGATGCTAATTATCCCGGACACTCCTTAAACTCAAAAGTACTAAGATATGATGGTATTGGGATACCTGAGCTTTTGGATGCAATATTGGAACTGCTGCCCCTTGATCATTATGTGGAACATCAGGTGGCGTTTATGGCTGTGGTTGAGGGAGATCCTACGGTGCCGGTGATCTGGTCCACGTACGAGTCGATAATCGCCAAACATGACGCTGAAGCGACGATTAAATATGAGGAGCGGTTTGATTTCTACAATCGTTCTAAGCAAAGTTATGCTGTTGTAGTCACAGGTGAAGAAGCACTTTATGGAAATATTATTATCAAAAAAGGTGTAATCAAGGCCTGATGATCAGCGATTCTGCTTGCGGTATTGCAGAGGTGAGCATTTCGCGATTTGCTTAAACACCCGCCCAAAGTGGGCGATGCTGTCAAAGCCTGTATTCTCTGCAATGGCAGTGACTTTAGTGTTAGTGCTCTGTAAGAGTCGTTGGGCTTCCTTGATCCGAATGTAGTTTAGATATTCAACAATGGTGAAGCCAGTGGTCTGTTTGAATAAACGGCAAAGATAGGTACTGCTGATGAAAAAAGTTTCGGATAGCTGCTCTAATGTAAGCTTTTCAACATAATGTGCCTGTAAATAATCGATCATTTCGTAGACTTTAAGCTGCTTCTCACTGCTCTCAGGAGCGATGGGCTCGCGGCTTATTTCTTGTACTCTGTTCATTTCAATAAATAACTGGATGAGAAGTGTCTGAAGATAGGGGATTTGCTGTGATCGATGTTCTTCTTGTTCTTTTAGCATGGAGAAAAGGATAGATTCGATGGCTCCTTGTTCATGTACTCCGGGACGCAGAAGTAAGCTTTGTGTAGTTAAAAAAGGAATACTTAGGTCGTAGTTCGCCAATGTTTTTTGCAGAAAGTCCTCCTCAAAGTTAATCAATATTCGCTCATGGCGTGCTGAGCCCTTAGAAGTGGTGCGATGAAGTTCATTTTTGTTAATAAATATCAAATCACCTTTGCGTAAGGTATAAATCAGATTGTTGATATAATAGCTGCGCTCACCTGCGAGTAAATAATAAATTTCATATGTATCGTGATAATGGTCGGAATCCATGCTGAATGGGCCGGCTCTTTTGATTTGTTCAATGATAAATGGAGGTTCTAGCTCCTGTTCCATTGTAGATTTGCCCCTTTCAGATAATGAAGCTAATATATGCAAAGTTTTCGCTATTTTTGCTAATAATCGCTTAGATTTGAATGTATTTTATACTATAAACTATAAGAAGAAACGGTATCAAAATCAATAGCGATGGAGTGATCCTTGTGTCGAAGAAGAAATATGTATTCGTAGGTACCGGTGGCCGAGCGGAGTTCTTCTATGGTGAGATAACTACGAATTATCGTGAAACTTCAGAAATTGTAGGCTTTTGCGATGTGAATGGGGCAAGAATGGATTATGCGAACCGATTACTGAAAGGGAAATATCAGTATCATGCGGTTCCTACTTATAAAGCTCATGAGTTTGATCGTATGATTGAAGAGACTAAGCCGGATGTAGTTATCGTTACGAGTATTGACCGCACACATCACCATTATATTATCCGGGCGATGGAGCTTGGCTGTGATGTGATTTCGGAGAAACCAATGACGGTAGATGAAGAGAAATGTCAGGAAATTCTTGAAGCGATTGAGCAGACGGGGAAAAAACTGCGTGTTACGTTCAATTACCGCTATGCCCCGCACAATACCAAAATCCGTGAATTGATCATGGATGGGGCGATTGGAGAAGTGTTATCCGTTAATTTTGAGTGGCTGCTAAATACACAGCATGGGGCGGATTACTTCCGCAGATGGCATCGGGATAAACGGAACAGCGGAGGGCTGTTGGTTCATAAATCAACACATCATTTCGATTTGATGAATTTCTGGTTGGGCTCTCGTCCGGATACGGTCTATGCCATGGGAGATTTAAGGTTCTATGGCAGAGAGAATGCGGAGAAGCGCGGGGTGACAGAGTTTTATCAGCGTGCCCATGGTAGTAGTGCAGCGGAAAATGATCCCTTTGCGCTTCATCTAAAAGACAACGAGCAGCTTAAGCAAATGTATCTGGATGCCGAGCATGAAGATGGGTACCTGCGAGATCAAAGTGTATTCGGTGATAATATCAGCATTGAGGATACGATGGCAGTCATGGTCAAATACAAAAACAAGACGATTATGAACTATTCACTTAATGCTTATTTGCCTTGGGAAGGCTTCATTGTAGTATTTAATGGGACGAAGGGGCGGATGGAAGTTAAGGTTGTTGAACAGTCCTATGTAAACGCCGGGGGGAAGAAAGAAGATGAAGGGGCACTAAAGGACAAGCAAATCATTGTATTCCCTCATTTTACGCCGCCTTATGAAGTTGAAATTGAAGAAGGCGTTGGGGGACATGGGGGCGGAGATCCGGTCATGCTCCGTGATATTTTTGAACGACCTGTGGAGGATCGGTTTAATCGTGCAGCTTCCCATGTGGATGGGGCGTTGTCCATTATGACCGGGATTGCGGCTAATCGTTCGATCGCTACTGGACTTCCGGTGAAGGTGGATCAGTTAATCAAATGGTAGAAGGAAAAAGCTCAAAACCAAAAATAGTAGTAGCCTGTTTGTGAATAAACCGCTGCGGAGTGGAGGGTTCTTACGATCGCTGTTAAAGCCCAATTTCTGAATAGTAGAAAGATTAGCAGTTGAAATGGGTCTTTAAAGGCGAACACTGGCGTTTCTCCAGAATCCCTCCACCCCTCCGCTCTGTCTTCACGTCAATTTACTACTATTTTTAGATTGAGCTAAAAAAGTAAAAATAAAAGGCTGCCTCAAAGTCATTGTAGATGACTAAGAGACAGCCTTATTTATTTTGACACTAGTATTTATTTTGACACTAGTATTTATTGTTTGACGACGTTAAAGCCGTCTTTTTGCAATTGAGTCACAATGCCATCATCACCCAGCATGTGTAGTGCACCAACAACGACAAGATAAGTCGCTTTTTTATCACTATTCAAATACTCTTTTACATGCTTCACCATGTTGGCATTCCGATCCGAAACGAGACCCTTATAGTATTCTGGCTCCTTAGCGACCGCTTGTGTCATAGCTACGAGGGATTGTTCATCCCCCTGCATCCACATTTGGGATAATCCATCCAGCGAAGCCGTTGCTGCGGTATTGTCCGTTTGCTTGAGGCTATCGAGTGTATCAAGGAGAAGCTTTTCTTGCAATCCATCTGAGAATTGATTGAACATGTTCAGCTGCAATTGCATATTTTCCAATTCAACGATAGGTTTATTCAGTTTGCCTGCCTTCTGTGTGAAATATAGGTCGATACCAGTATCCGGTGTATAATCTGTTGTTTGCATTTGTAGGCTTGAGATACCTTGAGTAACGACCCATGGCTTATAGGAATCGAATGCATTTCCTGCAAGACCATTCGCTTTCAGAAGCGCAACAACTTTGTTATAGGTATCAGCGGATACGTGATCCTTGAGCTTGGTCCCATCTGTATAAGAACCTTTCTCCGTAAGGAACTTTTGCATCTCCGTTTGATCAACCTTTGTTAAGTCAACTTCGACCCCGAGATATTGAGACGCTTCAAAAGCAGCTTCAATTTCCGGGCGTAGCGGGTACATTTTGTCGTTAGCCACATGGATAGAGCCAAGTAGATAGACGGTATTACCGTTGTTCTCCACTTTCCATAAGAATCCGGTGCTCCCTGCAGCCTCGTTATTAGCTACAAAGGTGATGGTGCGCTGCGCCGCATTCCATTCTACCTTATAGCCGATCGTTTCACCGATAAAGCGGACAGGAACATAGGTGACATTGTTGATGGTTTTAGGAGCCACCTCTAGTTTTTTCTTCTCCCCGTTTACCGTTGCTGTGGTGCTGCCGATAGTCAGTGAGAGGGCTAGTCCATTTTTGGTCCCCGTTACGGTTTGGGTCTTTTTATTCCAATTCATATTTACATTAAGCTTCTCTAGGAGTGGACGCATAGGAACCAAGGTAGTTCCTTTTTCTACAACAGGGTTAGAATTGCCTAACTTTACTTCTGTTCCATCAATCCACACACCGACAGGCTTTTCAGCCGCATGGGCAGTGGTAAAGACAGACATAACCATGAAAATGGATAAAAATAATGCACCTAGCTTTTTCATTAATAGGACACTCCGTTTCTAAAAAGAATGAAAGTTGTAAGTCACTTTCTGATTCTAACGTATTTTTCCATAAATAGTTATACGTTTTGTTACTTCGTACAAAAGTCAAAATAATGCACATCAAAGCAAAAATCGCCCCTATTAGATCCTGTTCACTCTCCTTATCATGAAACATAAGAAACGAAGAGCCCGAAGGGAGCAAGGAACTTATGTGGAGCAATGCGATTGAAGATGCGATAGAGAAGGTACGTAAAAATATAGACCGATTCGGGGGCAGATTCCCTCATGTCAGCATGAATGGAACTTACCAGCTCAATAACAATGACGACTGGACCAATGGATTCTGGAGCGGCATGTTGTGGTTGTGCTATGAATATACGCAGGATGACAGTTTTCGTATCGCGGCATCTCATACCGTAGAGGATTTCCGCCGCCGTTTCGCGGCAAAGACGGTGCTTGATCATCACGACATCGGATTTTTGTATTCGTTATCCTCCAAGGCCCAGTGGATTATAGATAAAGACGAATCCGCGCGTCAGTTGACACTGCAGGCGGCGGACTTATTACTGAAGCGCTGGCGCACAGGCGGTGGTTATATTCAGGCTTGGGGACCTGTGGGAGATGCCCAGGAAGGTGGGCGCATCATTATTGATTGTCTGTTGAATCTCCCTCTTCTGTATTGGGCGGAACAACAGACCGGTGATTCCCTATATCGGCAGGTGGCGGTCATGCAGGCGGATAAAACGAAACGTTATCTGGTGCGGGGAGATGACAGCTCCTACCATACGTTTTTCTTCGACCAGAAGACAGGAGAGCCGATTGGTGGCGCTACACACCAGGGTTATACTAACGGATCGACTTGGACGCGGGGGCAGGCCTGGGGCGTCTACGGTTTTGCATTATCTTACCGCTATACTAAGGATCCGTTGTATTTGGAAACGTCCAAGCGGATGGCCCGCTATTTTCTGGACCATTTGCCACAGGATCATGTCGCTTACTGGGACTTTAATGCTCCAGTGTCTGCGGATACGTACCGGGATAGCTCGGCCTCTGCAATTGTTGCGGCTGGACTACAGGAACTGTTGGAGCTAATGGAAGAGGGAGATCCCGAACGGGCTTATTTTCAGCAGGGATTAATACAGTCGATGACTTCACTTGTGCAGAACTATTCCACGATCGGTGAAGATGCGGAGGGGCTGCTGAAGCACGGCTCTTACCATGTACGCGGCGGTCTGTCTCCGGATGATTTCATGATCTGGGGAGATTATTTCTACCTCGAAGCGTTGCTGCGGCTGCAAAAAGGCACCAGGGGGTACTGGTATGAACGCTGATGGCCGATCAACCTCTCCCTATGCTGTCTTTACGCTACTCGATCTTGAGTTACCTGCTCTAGCGCCCGTGAAGGATGCGCTCAGCCAAGCACGGCAGGACGATGCGCTGACTGAATTGCATCGGTATTTGACTAGTCGGAGCACGCCGGGCTGGCGGGCAGAGGACAGTCGGAAACAGCAGCATATCGATTATATACAGCAATATTGCGCAGATGAGCTGGAAGTCGTAATGAAGACGGCGGATGAAGTTATGGAGCAGACGTTTCTTTTTCGGTTTCCCTGGGATATGGAGCGCAGCCGCATTCCGGTTACCTTTGAGGAAGAAATTGACTGGCGTTATATTCCGGATAAGGATGTAGAATGGGCTTATATGCTGAATCGCCACCGCTACTGGGTGGCATTAGGACAAGCGTATGCGATAACAGGTAATGAGGAGTATGCGAGAACATTTTGCTGTCAGCTTGAAGATTGGATGGACCGTAATCCTGTTCCAGACATGCCTACGAATGATACGTTGACTTGGCGCACAATTGAAGCGGGTCTTCGCTGTGCGAACTGGATCAAAGCGCTGTCCTATATACAGGATAGTCCGCTGCTCACACCGACGCTTCTGGCGAAAGTGATGATATCCCTTCATGAACACAGCGAATATTTAGCTTTATCGTTTACGGGCTGGAAGAATATCAGCAATTGGGGCGTTCTGGAGACTTGTGGTTTATTCCAAACCGCGCTCTACTTCCCTGAGTTCACTAGGGCTAAGATTTGGCGACGGCTCGGTGAGGAGAGATTAGGGGAGACGGCTAGAATCCAGGTCATGGCGGACGGTATCCATTGGGAGCAATCGCCCACCTATCACCATGAGGTTCTGGTATGTTTTCTCGATTGCATCCGCTTGGCTCGCATGAATGGACTGGAGCTACAGGATGAACTTCAGCAAAAAGTTCATCAAATGGCCGTCGCTTCCTTGTATTGGGCCAAACCGAATCATCGGCAGCCGATGCTCGGGGATAGCGATGACAGCGATGTCCGTTCGATTTTGACTTATGCAGGTTGGTTGTTCCAGGATTCTGTGCTCCGCTTTGGCGGATACGATCATATGGATTATGACAATGCCTGGTTGTTCGGAACGAGTGGAGTTGAAGGCTACGAGCAGCTGATTGCGGAGGAACCGCCTTACTTGTCGCGCTTTTTCACACATTCCGGTCATTATGTGATGCGAACGGGTTGGGACGAGCAGGACTTGTACCTATATTTCCACTGCGGACCGCTTGGTGGTGGACATGGTCACGCGGATTTGCTACATTTCGATCTGTATGCTTTTGGGCGGGATATGCTTACCGATCTGGGCAGATACAACTATAGTGATCACACACCACTCAGAAAAGCGTTAAAAGAAAGCGCTGCCCATAATACGACTACTGTTGACGGAATTGGATTCACTGAAATCACGGATACATGGTCCTTCTCCCAAATTGCGAAGCCGGCAGGCAGCAAATGGATCAGCAATCCGGACTTTGATTATGTTGAGGGCAGCCATGATGGCTACTGTCATTTGGATGATCCGGTACACCTGCTAAGGAGGATCATATTCATCAAGCCTTATTACTGGCTTCTGGTCGACAGCTTTAGCTGCCGTCAGGAGCATACGTTTTCCCAGCATTTTCATTTTGCACCCGGAGCGGTTCAGATGGAAGACGAGACATTCATTTGCCGTACAAACAATGAGCAGGAAGCCAATCTTTGCATCATTCCCGTTAATGTTAAAGGACTTCAGGGCAAGATTGATGACGGGGTAATCTCCCGCGAATACAATCTGCTGGAACCCAATAAACATGCCGTTTACTCCCGAACGGGAAAAGGAACGGTATCGATGATGCAGATGCTGTACCCGCAGCCTTCCGGTGAGCCGTTCTGTCCACTGGTTGAACAGGTGCCGATTTACCGACATACGGGTGAACCTGTGGATGCTGTGCAGGCGGAGGCATGCCGCATCAGCTTCCCTGAAAGGAATGAGGAGCATATTATCGTGATCAGCCACGAGGTTCCATCCAGTCACTTGGATTCCTATGTAGTGGAAGGTATACAAATATTTGGTGAAGTAGTGCTTATTGTTTTCGCAAACGGTCAAAAGAAAGTCACGGTAATCAAATAATGCATGTATACTGGATAACGGGCTGATAGAATAAAAGAAAAGAGCATGAGAGAGGCGCGGAGAAAACATGTTCAAATTCACTTACTATAGACGTATCCAGGTTTCATTTCTTTTGCTGATTTTTATTCCGCTGATTGCAGTATCGATCATCTCCTTTGTGCTTATTCGGGATACGATGGTAGAAAAGCTGCAGCTCAGCAACGATAACTTTCTGAACGTTATGATTGACGAACTAAACAAGACCATTGATGATGTGACATTTGCATCGCATTTTATTGTAAACGATACCAATTTTCGCGCCAATCTGAAGGTCTTTGCAGATACCGAACGATTGAACACCTATCAGGATTACGTACATTTTACGCAAATTCAGGATGTGTTTTCGCTCATCAACTCTAAGCCGCTAAATAATAACATTCGCATGTATTTGGTTAACCGGAAACACTTTGTGATCTCCTCTGGGACTGAGAATTTATCCGTGATTAATGCCAACATGGACAAGCTGATGGGACGTGTCAATATTCACGAACCGGAGACCTTGCAATGGCTTGGGATGGCTGACAGCGGTTCCGGTAAAAGCAGTAGCTACTATATTGCCAGAGTAATCTATGATAGCCGGGAGAAACAGCAGGTGTCCGTGCTTCTCATCTCGATTCCCGATGCCTATTTCAACAAATTGCTCGGGCCGGTCGAGTTTGGCAAGCTGGCGTTGTTTGATTCCAGAGGAGGTCTGATCGCCGGGAACTCAGAGCTAGCCCCAGAAGGCAAGGAAGCTAGAGGGAGCGTGCGTACGGCTAGAGCCATCGACAAATCCAATTGGGAGCTGGTCTATGAAGCTTCAGAGAAAGAATGGTCGGGCCAGATTTCGCGAACTTTTTATAGTGGCATTGGTTTAGTGCTTCTCTTGTTTATTGTCTTTTCGGCTACTTCCATGCTGATTGCCAAAAGATTGCATAGTCCGATCATGAAGCTGCAGCGCGTTGTGCGCCAGTTCGGGATGGGGAATCTTGATGTCAGGCTGGAGGTCAAGGGCAAGGATGAAATCGCTGAGCTGGGGCAGACATTGAATACTATGCTGGATCAACTGCAAGGATTGATTCACGACATCGAGCTGGAGCAAGAACAGAAGCGAGTGATGGAACTTGAGGCGCTGTTTATGCAGATTCGTCCCCACTTTTTGATCAACACGTTGAATTCGATCAAATGTAGCCTTATTTTGGCTAAAGATAAGCTGCACAGCGGGATCATTGATTCGCTAATGAGTCTTCTCCGTGCCTATCTGAAGGTCAATGAACCGGCTACCTTACGGGAAGAATGCAGACTGCTTAGCCATTATATCGACATCATGAAGATCCGCAACGAAATCCCTCTTGAACTGGAGGTCGATCTGGAAGCGGATACAGAGAAGCTCATCGTTCCTAAACTTATTCTGCAGCCTCTCGTAGAGAATGCCATCGTTCACGGTCTAGTTGACCACCCGGCACCGCGTATTGTCGTCCGTGCCCGAACGATCCCTGATGGGATTATGATTGAAGTCGAAGACAATGGCTGTGGTGCAGGGGCAGAAATTCTGGCAGGACTGAACCGCAGATTGCTCTACAAGGACGATGAACAGGATGGAACTTATCAAAGGGTCGGTTTAATTAACGTGGTTCAAAGGCTGAGGCTGACCTATGGTCAGGATACCCGCTTGTCGCTGCATAATTTGCCGCAAGGTGGGGTGTCCGTTTCTCTGTATTTGCCGCAAGGCAATCATCAGGTTAATCTGTCGGAGAGAGAGGGATATTGATGTATAAAGTGATGCTCATAGATGATGATGTTCCTATGCTCAAGGTGCTTCAGCAGATGATTGACTGGGAAGCACATAGCTTGCAGATTGTCGGCAGCACCTATTCCAGTGCCAAGGCGTTATTAATGTTTGAGGAAGTACAACCCGATATCGTGATCACAGATATTGGCTTGCCGCAAAAGAACGGGATTGAGCTGGCCGATTACTTTACCCGGATGAAGCCGGAGGTCAGAATTATTTTCCTGACCTGTCATGAGGATTTCCATTATGCTCAGCAAGCGGTAAAGCTGAAGGTGGATGACTATTTAATTAAGGACCAGCTTACGGACGAGCAACTGGAGAAAAGCCTTGCCAAGTCAGTACGCTTGCTTAAATCGAAGATCGGGCTAATCAAGCATGGGGAAACGGGATACAATAGCCAGTTATTCCGGCAGAATCTGCTGCAAAGGGTGATTGGCGGCGCTCCGCCCGAAACCACGCTAGCCTATGCGACGCAAATCGGCATATCCTGGACGTATCCGTGGTTCATGCTGGGCACGGTCAGCATTCACTTTTCCAGTTTCGAGAAGAGGTACAAGCAGAGCGAGTATCCACTTATTTTATATGCCATCTACAATATAGCCCTAGAGCTGTCCGAAGCGTGTGAGGGGATTACGCCTTTTTTGGAGCAGAAGAATATTGTGATTCTGTATAATTACCGTGTGAATCTGGCGCAGAATGCCAGTCTTTATTTTCATGATTATTTACAGCGATTGTGTTCCGAGTGCTCCCATCTCCTTAAGATTCAACCGGGCATCATCGCAGTCACTGAGAAAATAGAGCTGCAGGCGATTGGACAGATTCATCGGCAAATTGTCCAGGACAAGTGCGAGTTCTATGCAAGTGCGGAATACACAGTTCTGGATACTCTGCAAATCGCTACCCCTCGCTTCCAGCCTGCTCCTCAAGGATTTCTGGATAGTTATATCCCGCAGATGGAACGGGCCGTGATTAAAAATGATCTTGAAGCCATCCGTGGCACTCTTCAGGAAATCGCTAGGACTGCAAAAGTTATGGCTATCCATCCGGGCGATTTCGTCCGGGATTTATCCTTTATGCTCCGCGGTATCGAGCTGATGTTCACTAGCCTAACATTCGATGAGGATCTGTTCGTCTATCTCGTGCAAACCCGCACACTGGAGGATACGATGGAACTGGTGGAAAGAAAGCTTGTGCAGATTACAGGCAACAAACAGCAGGTGGCGGGAACTCCCCCGCAGGAGCCCAAGCTGCAGCTTATCCAGCAATTTATCGATCAGCATCTTGGCGATAACATCACTTCAATTGATATGGCACGTTATCTCTTTCTGGACCCGAGCTATTTCTCGCGTTATTTCAAACGCATGACAGGTCTGACTTTTACGGACTATGTACATCAGCACAAGATGAAGGTTGCGACCAAAATGCTGAAAATCTCCACCCAAAACCTGGAATCGCTGGCCGTTGGTCTGGGATATTCGGACAGAACCTATTTTTCAAAAGTATTTAAAAAATATGTGGGAACAACGCCGAGCGAATATAAATCCAAACACTCGGTACGCTGAGAGTGCAAATCTCAGCCTACCGAATAGACCCGCCGCCCATCTAGGGCGGTTTTTTTGATGTCGAATGACAAAGGTCAAAATCTTGCACATCTCGGGTCATAATCACTCCTTCATACGGGAGGCGGATATATTACTATAATGACAAATCAAATTGTCGAGGTGATACAACGTGGAGGCTGCAAAACAACCTGTGCCAAAAATTCTGCAGGAGAAGCGGAAGTTCTGGACTCCGCAGCGGAAAGAGGCTTTGACCGGGTGGCTGTTTCTAGCTCCGGAAATTGTCGGAATGCTTTTTCTTAATGTATTTGCACTTGGATTCTCACTTTATTTAAGCTTCTCGAAATGGGATCTATTGTCGGGGGTTCAAGGGATCGAGTTTATCGGATTGGATAACTATATCAAAATGTTCCATGATCCGAGCATCATTCAAGCTTTGAAGAACAATGCTATTTATATGATTATGACCGTGCCGATACCGATTGCGATTGCTTTGGTGCTGGCGGCATTGATTCAAAATAGTGTATTTCTTAAAAATTATTTCAAAGTTGCCTTCTTTATCCCTTATATTTCTTCGATTATTGCAATTGCCGCTGTATGGAGCGCATTGTTCCATCCATCCCTTGGACCGATCAATCAGTTCTTGATGGAGCTTGGAATTTCCAGCCCTCCAAAATGGCTGGTCGATCCAAAGACCTCGCTGTTATCGATTGCCATTATCAGTTCTTGGGCGAGTCTGGGTTACACCATTATTATCTATATGGCCGGCTTGACGAATATTTCCGATGAAATCTACGAAGCCGCCGAAATAGATGGAGCTAGCGCACTGAAGAAATTCTTTGCCATCACGGTTCCGATGCTGCGTCCAACCACGTTCTTCTTGCTTATAACCATGCTGATTGGCTCGTTTAAGGTGTTCGACATCATCGCGTTTTTGACCGAAGGTGGCCCGAACAATTCTTCTACCGTGCTTGTGTTCAGGATCTATGAGGAAGGGTTCAAATACTACAACATGGGCTATGCCTCTGCAATTTCCTGGCTGCTATTCGCCGTCATAGGCTTGATCACCGCAGCTACTTGGAAAATGAGAAATGAAGAATAAAGGGGGGAGATTAACATGCAACTGATTAGAAAAAATATGTCCAGAGTGATCACTACCTGCATCATGGGGGCTTTGTCCATTGTATTTCTTATTCCTCTGATCTGGATGATTTCCGCAGCCTTTAAATATGAGAAAGATGTTATGCGCTTTCCGATCCAATGGATTCCCGAGAAGATCAATGTAGCGTATAATTTCAAGATGGTTTGGATGGGACGAGTACCTTTTTCTCATTTCTATTTAAATTCCTTTAAAGTTGCGATTATTACAACCTTAATTACACTTATCATTTCATCTATGTCGGCGTACGCCTTGACCAAAATCAAGTTTAAAGGACGAAATATGGTGTTTCTGGCGCTGCTGTCGTTCATGATTATACCTGACCAGGCCACACTGATTCCGCGCTTTCTGCTGATTCGCTGGTTCGGTCTTTATGATACTCATGCTGCAATCATATTAATGAGTATGTTCTCCATCTACTTCACGTTCCTGCTGCGGCAATTTATGATTGGTGTCAGCGACGAATATATTGAAGCGGCGCGAATTGACGGTGCAGGCCATTTACGGATATTCTGGTCTATCATTATTCCGCTCTGCAAGCCGGTGCTCGCTACGGTGGCGATCATCAAATTTATCTGGACCTGGAATGATTACCAGAATCCGCTGATCTTCTTACTAAATAAGAATTTGTACACTATCCCACTCGGTATGACCCTGTTCCGGGACGATTATTCGAACAACTATGCGATTATGATGACGGCAGCTGTTTCGGCGATCATCCCGCTCGTCATCGTGTTCATTGCCCTGCAAAAGCAAGTCATTAACGGAATCTCCCTTGGCGGCGTAAAGGGCTGACCTGCGGGTGTACACGATAGATAGTAAAAGTCAAAAATGTGATCCTACAACAGCAAAATTGTGCACTTGGCCAGTAAAGCGGATGCCTATAATAAGAAATGAACAAGGAACTATACTTAAAATTCAGTGCGGGGGGAAGTAAAATGAAAACAAAGAGCAAAAAAAAATTATCCGTTGTACTGGGCTCCATGCTGGCGGTTTCCTTAACGCTAAGCGCCTGTGGAAATTCCGGAAACTCGGAAAAGAACGGGAATGCTGAAGCTAGCACGAATGCCGGGAACACCAAGGTGGACAAGCAAGTCGCCATCAAGTATTACAACTGGGATAATGAAGCCCAGTCGGCTGGTACCGATGCTATGCTGCAGGAATTTATGGATCAGAACCCAGGCATCAAGGTAGAGCATGTGACACTCGTTCCCGGTGATTCTGTGGAGATGCTGAAGAAACTCGACTTCCTGATATCTTCCGGCGAAGCGATTGATGTTGTTCAGGTGCCAAGCTTGGGAGGCGTGCTTGAACGGGCGACTCGGGGAGCACTTGCCCCGCTGAATGAATTCTATGAGAAAGATAACCTCGTTCCTGAGGATGAATATTATGTGAATGCTAAGGTCGACAACAACTATTATGGGTTGCAATATACGAAGAGCAGCAACTACGTGATGCTGAACAAAGATGCACTGGACGAAGCGGGTCTGCCTGTACCTACTTTTGGCTGGACATGGGATGACTACCGCGACTATGCCAAAAAACTGACCAAAGGCGAAGGCGTGGACAAACGTTACGGCACATATTTCCACACCTGGGAATTGTACATGAACGCTCCAGCTCAAACGATGATGAAAGACCCGTTCGTATATGATGACGGGACGACGATCTTCGCGGATCCGACTTATAAGTATTTCTTCCAGCTGCGTAAAGATATGGAGTCTGCTGATAAATCTGCGAAATCTTATGCAGATGCTCTTGCCGCTAAGCTTAACTATCGTACCGAATTCTTCAATGAAGAAGCTGCTATGATCTTGGCTGGCAACTGGACGATTGCTGATCCAGGTAACACCGAGCAGTATCCGCATGAATTCAAGACAGCCTTTGCTCCGGTACCGGTGCCTCCTGCAGGATCGGAACCGAAAGACTATGAAGGCAAATACTTCACCAGCGGCAACATGCTGGCGATGGGCGCAACTTCAAAGAACAAAGAGGCTTCCTTCAAATTGATGAGATTTATGTCGACGGCTGTTAGTGATAACAGACTGGAATTCTCCGGATATAAAAAAGCTGACAATGAGACCTTGCTGACTAAATTGGTCGCTGGCAAAGAAGATATGTATGATATGGATTCACTCAAATACACACTTTTCGATAACGAAATTCAATTCCTTGACGGTGCGCAGGTGATGACGACGGCAACGTCCGAATTGACCAAAATTATCGATGACGGCTTCAGCAGATTCATGCTTGGAAATGAATCGATTGATAAGGTGCAGCAATGGATGGTTGGTGAAGCAACGAAAATTATCAACGAAAAAGGTGTCATCAAGTAAATAGGCAATAAGCGAGGTATCCCAAGTTGGGGACGGGGCTTTGGAAGGTCATCAACCGGCTTTCCAAAGCCTTATTTATACATTGGGCTTACACAAATATACGGGAGAGTATACAAATGATGGAAAGCATTTCTTCAAAGAACAAGTCCGAAGAGCAAGTAGCTTTGCCTTCTAAGGAACAGATGGAGTGGCAGGATCTGGAGCTGGGGATGTTCTGCCATTTTGGAATGAACACGTTTTGCGATCAGGAGTGGGGAGAAGGTAGCGATTCGCCTATGGTCTTTAACCCGCTTCATCTGGATGCCCGCCAATGGGTTAGTGCAGCTAAAGAAGCTGGATTCCGTTATTTTATACTGACCGCTAAGCATCATGATGGCTTCTGCCTGTGGCCGACTACAACAAGCACTTATTCTGTTGCCTCCAGCCCATGGAAAGAAGGGCGAGGCGATGTTGTCAAGGAGTGCGAGGAGGCTTGCCGTGAATTTGGACTAGGCTTCGGCATTTATTTGTCTCCATGGGACAGACATGAGCCATGTTATGCGGATCCGCAAGCATATGATGATTTCTATTGCTTGCAATTGCAGGAGCTCCTTACGGGCTACGGCCCACTTACGGAGATTTGGTTCGACGGCGCAGGATCTGAAGGCCGTAATTACGATTGGCGGCGGATTATGGATCTGATTAAGCTCCATCAGCCAAGCGCCATGGTGTTTAATATGGGGGCACCAACGATTCGCTGGGTTGGCAATGAGGATGGCCTTGCTCCTTATCCATGCTGGAACACTGCGGATTCCGCGCGAGGTAGCATGTTCAGTGAAGCTTCATTGAACTGGCTTCCCGGAACACCGAGCTGGGTGCCTGCGGAATGCGATGTGCCCATCCGTAAAGACCGCTGGTTCTGGCATCCTCAGGAAGAGCATCTGCTGCTGTCTCTGGAGCAGCTAATGGATATTTATTATCGTTCGGTCGGACATGGGGCGACTTTGCTGCTCAATGTGGCCCCTGACAACCGCGGGCTGCTTCCAGAGGCCGATGTGCAGCGACTGTTGGAATTTGGCAAGGAGATCGAGCGCAGATTCGGCAAGGCTCTGGCGGTAACAGCAGGAACCGGAGATCTTATTGAGCTGGAATTGCCTGTAGCTACCGTGATTGATCACGCTGAGATTATGGAAGACATCGCTTATGGCGAGAGAGTGAGCGAATATGTGCTGGAAGCATTCAGTGACGGAGCGTGGCTGGAGTTGAAATGTGGCAGCGCGATTGGCCATAAGAAAATCGACGCCTTCCCTCCAATTTGCACAGAAAAAATACGACTGCGGGTGCTCTTAACTACTGCAAGCCCCAAGATCAGACGGCTTGCCGTCTTTCACAGCGGGGAATCGTTAGAATAGATGTTAAAAAAGGAGTTTGAAGAGTATGAGCCTACTCACTTGGAACGATGGACAATATTTGCTGGACGGACAGCCTTACCGAATCGTATCGGGAGCCATTCATTATTTTCGGGTTGTGCCTGAATACTGGAAAGACCGGCTACTGAAATTGAAAGCCTGCGGATTCAATGCCGTGGAGACCTACATCGCCTGGAATATGCATGAACCCAAGGAAGGGGAGTTCGTATTTGATGGCATGGCCGATGTGGTCTCTTTTATTGAACTGGCCGGAGAGCTTGGGCTTCATGTTATTGTCAGACCGAGTCCATTCATTTGTGCCGAATGGGAATTCGGTGGTCTGCCGGCCTGGCTGCTGGCTTACAGTGAACTTCAGCTTCGCTGCTGTGATCCTCTTTATTTAAGCAAGGTGGACCGGTATTACGATGAGCTGATTCCTCGGCTGGTTCCGCTACTGTCCACACATGGCGGGCCGATTCTGGCCGTCCAGGTAGAGAACGAATATGGCAGCTATGGCAATGACAGCAGTTACCTGAGATATATGCGTAATGGACTCCTCAGCAGAGGGGTCGATGTGTTGCTCTTTACCTCCGACGGACCAACCGATGAAATGTTGCTCGGTGGAACTCTGGAAGATGTGCAAGCTACAGTTAATTTTGGCTCCTGTGCAGAGGAATCCTTCCGCAAATACCGGGAGTACCGGTCTGAAGAGCCGCTGATGGTGATGGAATATTGGAACGGCTGGTTCGATCATTGGATGGAGGATCATCATGTGCGCGATGCCGAAGATGTAGCTGGCGTTCTGGATGATATCCTGACGCACGGCTCCTCACTCAATATGTACATGTTCCACGGCGGGACCAATTTTGGCTTCTATAATGGGGCGAATCATATCGTCGCCTACGAGCCGACGACTACAAGCTATGATTATGATGCCCCGCTCACGGAATGGGGAGATACGACGACGAAATTTGAAGCTGTTCGGTCGGTACTGGGCAAACACGGATTTGCACCGACTTGTCCGCTCCCTGAGCCGATTCCGAAGATCTCCTACGGGAAAGTTGCCTTGATGGAAAGAGCGGAACTATTCACAGCTTCCAATCTGGAGAAGTTATCCGAGCCGGTGAACAGTGTGTGTGTGCAGCCGATGGAAAAGCTCGGACAATCCTATGGTTTTATATTGTACAGCACTTATGTGCAGGGACCACGGTCCAGGCAGAAGCTTTACATCGAGGGTGTGCGTGATCGGGCTCAGGTTTTCCTGGATGGACAGGTACTTGGGGTCATTGAACGCTGGAATCCGCAGCCGCTTGAACTTTCCATTCCTGCCGGAGGAGCGCAGCTGGATATTCTCATCGAGAATATGGGTCGGATTAATTATGGGCCGCTCATTCGTGATCCGAAAGGAATTCTGGACGGTGTTCGAATCGATAACCAGCTGCAATATAACTGGACGATCCGTACACTTCCGTTAGAACCGGGAACGCTGGCTTCACTTGAGTACAAGGAGCAGACGGTGGAGAAGCAAGAAGCTGCGGCACCTTCAGGTTTGCCCGGATTCTATCGGGGCTGCTTTGAGGCGGAGGAAATTGGCGATACTTATCTACGGTTCGATGGATGGAATAAAGGGGTTGCCTGGATCAACGGATTTAATCTGGGCCGCTACTGGAACGCAGGACCGCAAAGGGCCCTATACATCCCCGGTCCATTGCTGCGCAAAGGTCGTAATGAACTGGTTCTTTTGGAACTGCACGGCTGTGCGGAGACTTGCGAAATTGAGCTTGTGAATTGCCCTGATCTGGGAAGAACTTCGGCCGTCGACGATGCCGTGCTGAATTTTGTGCAGGAAGATAACTTGTAGACATTATTAGCGTTGCCGTCATAGAAATCATTCCCCTATCCTCTCAGCTATTAGACACAAGAAACCTGCGTTTTCTTTCATTATTTTACAAAAAAATGAAGACGAGCAGTCAATATAAGGATACCTGAAAGGCACTCCTTCGGGCGTGCCTTTATTTTTCGATGCCACATGGTTTTGTAGTATGATGAGCACAAGGGAGTTACAAGGTGTTCATAGGCTGAGAAGAAAGTGGGTGTCGCTATGTGGTTTTGTATGATCGCGATGGTCGTGATCTTGATCGATCAGGTCTCGAAAATTTGGATTCGGATGAAACTGGATATCGGAGATAGCTTGTTCTTTGGACGATGGGAGATTACACATTATGAGAATAGCGGGATGGCTTTCAGTTTATTCCAAGGTTATGCGTGGTTATTCGGGGTGATCGCCATCTTGTTCGTCATCGGTGTGTTCTATTATCGCAGCATGGGTGCCTGGAAAGGCCGATTGGCGGATATGATCGCTGGTTTCTTGGTCGGCGGTGCGGTTGGCAACGGGATTGATCGACTGGTGTTCGGGCAGGTCACGGATTTTATCATGTCTCGATCGGGGAGAGGCATTCTCAATTTAGCGGATTATGCGATCAACATCGGGATGATCATGCTCGTCTTAAATATGGCAGTGAGATTCGTGAAGAAGCGGTTCTGGCACGTGCATTGAGGAATTATTCTCTTATCTTTATAGATTCCTTAGAAGTTCCTGTTACGATGTCTCTGCATGGTAAGAGAACGACGTAATAACAGATTTCGAAGGAGGAGAACATTCAACATGCAAGCAACGAAACGATTAACAGGTATCATTTCCCTGGGCCTAGCATTTTCACTATTACTATCGCCAGTGAGCGCCTCGGCGACCGCGCAGGAAATTACGGGGTCGAAGGAGAATATTCAAGAGATTAAATCTTTGACGTCATCGGACTATAAAGATTTAGCGTTTCTGAAGCCGATCTTGAAAGATAAGACGGTCATTAGCCTTGGCGAGAACTTTCACCGTGTCGCAGAATACAGCAGCATGAAGACAAGGTTGATCAAATATTTACACGAAGAGCTGGATTTTGACGTGATTGCATTTGAGTCGGGCCTTGGGGATTCATTCATGACGTACGATAATGCAGGAACATGGACATCGCAACAAATGATGGAACGTTCAATTTTTCCCATCTGGCATTCCAAGGAGACTCTGAATTTATTCGATTACATCAAGAAGAAGCAAGGGACGAACGATCCCTTATATCTAGCAGGTTATGACATGCAGTTCACATCAGGGTACTTAACGCAATTTATTGCCGGTTGGATTGCCAAGGTAGACAAGGATCAGGGCGAGAATTATTTCAACTTCGAAATGCAAGCGATGACGGATTTCTATAAGGTGCTCAACCAATATGGCATGGACGATAGTCATCCGGAGGCGAAAGCAGAAATCAAGAAGGTGAAGAATGCGTACGAACCGAAATACAAGGCGTTGATCCAATTCATCCAAGAGAACAAAGAACAACTTGCAGCCGCCTACCCTACGAACCCGCGGATGGTGGATATCGCTGTCAAGACGTTGGAGGATCGGGTCAAATTCATCGAGATGGGGATGTACGATACGAAGGAAAGCTATGAATTCCGTGATCGAATCATGGCTGACAACGTGGAGTGGTTAATGAAGGTGATGTATCCCGGCAAGAAAGTGATTTTATGGGCGCATAACGATCATCTGGCGAAGAATACGTCCAAAATCGAAACGAAAGAACAAGGGAAATGGATTAACAGCTTTACAAGTATGGGAGAATTGCTACATAAGAAGCTAAAGGATAAGGTCTACGTGTTGGGTCTGTACATGAACAGCGGTAAGGCGAGCACGATTACGACACAGAAGATCTTCGATATTCAGCCGATGCCGAAGGGGAGTCTGGAACAACTGATGATGCAGAGCGGTTATAAGATTGCGTTTGCGGATCTATCCAAGCACAAGTCTCCGAACAAAAATAATGCTTGGATGTTCAAACCGATCTATGCAGCCGAGGATGGCATGACGTCCGAGATCATTATGCCGATGTCGATGCGATTCATTCCAAAAGAGCAATATGACGGGATCATCGTCTTCGATAAAGTCAAAGAACCGACAACGAAGCTCTAACTCAGTTATACCTGGAAATTTAATTGTTCCCCTGTCGTGAACACCGTGTGTGCCGCTGCAGGGGATTTTTGGCGCACAAGAAGGTACAATGAGGGGATAAAGCTGCTAGATTGATAGACGCGAAAGGAAATTCAAGAGATGAGAGAAAAGATATTAATCGCCGATGATGAGCGAGAAATCGTCGGATTTATGCGCGATGCGCTTCAGGATGATGGGTATGAGGTATCAGTGGCTTATGACGGCAAGGAAGTGTTCGATCGACTGGGAGAGACGCCCGACTTAATCATCCTGGATATTATGATGCCGCATCTCGATGGGCTCGAAGTATGCCAAGCGATACGTGACCGGGTCTCGTGTCCGATTCTGTTCTTAAGCGCGCGCTCCAATGAAGCGGATCGGATCCAAGGACTCGCCGTCGGTGGCGATGACTATATCGTGAAGCCTTTTAGCATGCAAGAATTGAAGGCGAGAATAAGAGCGCATCTTCGTCGGGAGCAGCGGAGCCATCTTGATCATCAACCGAAGCTGCTGCACCATGGCGATCTCACGATGGATCTGGACAGCCATCAGGTATTCTACCAGAACCTTCCGATTCCGCTGACCAGCCGGGAGTTCGAATTGTTCCGGCTTCTCTTCATGCATCCGAATCAAGTATTCTCGCGGGAACAAATCTATGAGAAGATCTGGGGATTCGATGCGGAGGGAGAAGCAGCCACAATTACCGAACATATCAAAAATATCCGGGCGAAGCTGGCGTGCGCAGCACCGGAGAAGACCTTTGTTACAACGGTATGGGGGGTAGGGTACAGATTCGAAAGGAAGTAAAGGCAAGTCGAAAACCGCTGCGCAGACAGTTTATGGGCGCATTTACACTCGTTCTTTTCTATAGCTTCATCGGCTCGATGCTGGTTTGGGGCGGTACGCTTTATGCTTTGATTAATCAAACGGACAAGAGCATTCTACCAGCCAACTATTATGAGCAGCAAATTCCCCAGATTCTAGGTTATGTAGATCAGCAAAAAGACGCCTTATTATCTCCTTCAAAGCAGAATGCGTTGGAACATGTTATTCTGACGAAAGGCATGCAGTATCAAATCGTGAATCTGAAGGGGCAAATCGTCTACGGCTGGAAGGGGCAGACTTTCGTCAACAGCCCGGAGGATGTGCTAAGCAAGCTGAACCGTAGCGAGAAACAGGGCGGGAAATATATCAATTACCACCCGATCCTTGATTCGCAGAAAAAATTAAAGGGGATGCTGGTGCTACGATACAGTTTAAGTGTATCCTCCAACAACCCTGGAAACGGGCTGCTCGTTATGCTTATTTTGTGCAGTTTGATCGCACCGTTCTTCTTCATCGTCTTGTTCTCTTTTATTTTCGCGAGAAAATTGGGTAAACGGCTCGAACCGTCGATCGCACGGATCATAGGGGGAGCTAGACGAATCCAGCAGAATGACCTGAATTTCTCCGTCGCAGGAGCAGGTGGGTCGAAGGAGCTGATCGAGCTCTCCGATGCCTTCGAAGAGATGCGGATCGCGCTGGAGCAATCCTTGAAGTGGGAGTGGAAGCTGGAGCAGGAGAGACGCGACATGATCTCTGCGATTGCCCATGATTTGCGGACGCCGCTGACGATCATTCAAGGTCATGTAGACAATTTAATCGAGAGCGGTGCACGCCGTCCCGAACGGCTGGAGAAGTACTTGTTAACCATTCAGAACAGTACGCAGCGTGCGGACAAAATGCTGACGGAATTGCTGTTCATGAATAAAATCGACACGCCTGATTTTGTCCTCCAGTATACGAGAGCGGATTTACTCGCCTTCTGTGAGCGGAAAAAAGATGAATACGCATTGTTATGCCGTGAGAAGTGGATTGCTTTTGACTTCTCTTATGTGAATAGGCGATGCGACCAAGAACAGCAGTTTCTTGTGGATACATCACGGTTGGAGCAAGTATTCGATAACGTGATTACCAATAGCTTGCGATTTACGCCAGTGGAGGGAAGGATCGAGTGGACGGTCATCGTAGAGGAGACGCAGATTACCTTTGACATGACGGATACGGGGAAGGGGTTCAGCGCTCTTGATTTGCGGCGGATGTTCGATAAATTCTACACGGGGGATCCGTCTAGATCTCTAGACAAAGGTCATTCCGGGCTTGGATTGTATACAGCACAGTTGCTCATTACAAAGCACGGAGGGCATATCGAAGCAGGAAACCGTGTCGAAGGCGGCGCACAGGTGATCATAACGGTGCCATGTAAAAAAGCCTGAAGAAATTCATCATTCGAGTCTTCAGGGTTTTTGCTGCAATAATTCGATAAATTTATGGAATGCGCTTGTCTTGAAATGATCCCGTCGATAGATGAACTGTACGGTCACATGGCGGTAATGATCGGGATGTACTGCACCGAGCCTTCCGATTTGGAACCAGACGAAGCTGTATGTTTCTGAAGATGCGTATGTCAATGGAGAATCGAAAGCTGCAGTCAATTATAGTTCGGTCAATCTCAAGACCTTGGACTTATCCCGGGTCGAAGTGACAGGCAATTCGATCCGGGAGGCTCAGCAACTCGAGCTGAAAGCGCAATGATTCTGCACAATCTGCTTGCAATCAAGACTGAAAAATAAGCATTCGTAGCTAGGGCTTTGGGACGGTTCAGTAGAACCATTCCAGAGCCCTTTTGACGTTTATAGAAGTCTCCGGATGACCTCTTAAAATTAAACCGATTGTAATGACGTTTCATTTCACCTTGGTTTGTGAATAATAGGGGATTGAATAGAAAGGAGCATTAGAGATGCAGGCGCATATGGATATTGTTCTTCGTACTGTGGTCGCTATGATCATGCTGCTAGTGATAGCTAAGATATTGGGTAAACAAACGATTTCTAATTTGACGTTTCATGATTTCGTGACAGGCATTATATTAGGATCGCTTGCGGCAAACCTGGCTTTTAATAAAGACCTGAAGTCGTCATATATGATCGTGGCGCTCATTGTTATCACTGCTACGTCTTTTCTACTATCTATCATCGCTATAAAGAGTCGTAGAATGAGAAGCTGGATCTCAGGATCACCTACGGTACTTATTGAAAACGGGAAAATTCTTGAAGGGAATATGAAAAAGGTAAGGTATTCGCTAGACTCCTTGGATCAGGCACTGAGGGAAAAAGAAATTTTTAATCTGGAGGTAGTAGAGTATGCCGTATTAGAAGATAACGGAATGGTATCCGTCTTAAAGAAACAAGAGTATCAATATGTTACTCGAAAAGATTTGAAGCTTCTTTCGGTTCCTCAGAGCTTTCCTGTTGAGTTAATTATGGATGGCGTCCTCATTGAAGAGAATCTTGAGAATAATGGACTGACCAAAGAATGGCTGGAGAACGAATTAAGACGGAAGGGGAAACGGATCTCCGACGTATTTTACGGGGTAAGAGGAACGCAGCGGCAGCTCGTTTTTGATTATTATGAAGACGGGATAAACAAACCGATTGATAAAGAATAGATTCATTCATATTGGAGATTGACGGATCGTTGAGGACCGCTCTATAATATTTGTATAATTATTAATTAGTTAATAAAAATATAAATGTTGAAGGGCGGAGTTTATTCATGGCAGATCGCGCAATCCTTAACACAGACATTCGCAAAGGTACGATAAACAAAAATATTTATGGACACTTCTCTGAGCATCTAGGACGTTGTATTTATGAAGGCATTTGGGTCGGAGAAGATTCACCGATTCCTAACACTAACGGTATTCGTAATGATGTTGTGAAAGCGCTTAAAGAAATACAAATTCCAGTACTTCGCTGGCCGGGTGGATGTTTTGCAGATGAATATCATTGGAAAGATGGTATTGGTGATCGCGAAGCTCGTAAACGTATGATCAATACGCATTGGGGCGGCACGGTTGAGAACAACCATTTTGGTACACATGAATTTATGGAATTATGTGAGATGCTGGAATGTGAACCTTATATCAATGGTAATGTGGGAAGTGGTACGGTTCAAGAGATGTCCGAATGGGTAGAGTATTTAACCTTTGGCGGTGTCTCACCGATGTCTGAGCTTCGCCAGCAGAACGGTCATCAAGAGCCTTGGGCTGTCACTTATTTTGGCGTTGGTAATGAGAATTGGGGCTGCGGCGGGAATATGCGTCCAGAATATTATGCAGATCTTTATCGCCAATATCAGACGTATGTACGTAATTACGGGGAGAATCGTATTCACCGGATCGCTTGTGGTCCTAACGTGGATGATTATCACTGGATGGAAGTTTTAATGCGTGAAGCTACACGCTTTATGGACTCGATTACTCTTCATTATTATACGATTCCTGGTCCAGCATGGGAGAATAAAGGGGCAGCAACAGGCTTTGAAACTAGTGAATGGTTTAGCACTTTAGAGAAGGCCCTTCGCATGGATGAGCTGATTACTAAACATGGCGTTATTATGGACAAATATGACCCAGATAAAAGAGTAGGCCTTATCGTCGACGAATGGGGAACTTGGTATGATGTTGAGCCGGGTACGAATCCAGGATTCCTATATCAACAAAATACAATTCGGGATGCCCTTGTAGCTGGCGTAACCCTGAATATTTTCCATAAACACAGTGACCGGGTACGGATGGCAAATATTGCGCAGACCATTAACGTGCTTCAAGCAGTGATTTTAACCGAAGGAGAAAAAATGCTGCTAACGCCTACCTATCATGTATTCAATATGTTTAAAGTCCATCAGGATGCTGAATTGTTGGATTTAACAATCGATAGTGGGACTTACAGCTTTGAGGGCAGCGAGATTCCTGAAGTATCTGCTTCAGCTTCCGTAACAGACGCTGGGATCATTCATGTCAGTCTTTGCAACTTGAATCACGCTGCATCAGCTACTGTACCCCTCGAGCTACGTGGCCTTTCCGGGCAGAAGGTTGAAGTGACAGGCACTACGCTCACAGGTAACAAGATAGATGCTCATAATACATTTATTCAGCCAGATGCTGTCGTACCGCAAGCTTTTACAGCCTTTACACTTGAAGGTGATCTTCTTAATGTAGAGCTGGCTCCAATGTCAGTAACTGTGCTGGAGATTACGCCGAAGGCATAAGGTGGTGTTATCATGTCAACAACATCTGCATGCAAGGGGTGTCGCGACGATTATAAGGTTACCGATGCACAGATAGAGCGAATCTTGTCATCATCCATGTTTAAGACAGAGCTTTGTGTTCCAGATGAGGTTTATGCTGAACGGATTTCTCTTTGCGGGACTTGTCCTAAGCTGCATGAGAGTGTGACTTGCGTAGCTTGTGGATGCATTATTCCTGTTGTAGCTAAGCTTAAGGAACGTGGCTGTCCACTGCCTGGTGGCGGATTATGGGGACCCTTCATTGAACATGAAATAAGGTAAAATAAGAGCCGCATTCGACTCTCCAACGGGAGATGAATGCGGCTTTATTCATGGGTATCTGTGTAGAACAGCTCAACGATTAGATCATCATTATAGTTGCCAAAGCCTTTGCCAAAAAGGGTAATGCCGCCAATATGCTCGGCCTCTTCATCGACGGAAAGCTTGAAAGTCCATTGCTTGTTGCGAATGTTCACTTGATCCAGCGTAACGTCGGACAGTTTCAGGCCGTCCATAAACGTGCCTTTAGATGTAATGCGCAGCTGCTTAAGAAGGCCGTATTGATTCGTGAGTGCTGGCCACCAAGCTGGCGTGTATTTACCACGTCTATCTCCGTAGTCACCAGGACTTGTCCAGAATCCAAGCTGTACTCCGTTCAGTGTGAAAGTGATGTCGGAGGGCCAATTATTATTAATGGAAGGCGCTTCGGAGGCAATCTCCATCGTAATGATTAGCTCCTCGGGCTGTTGACTGGAGAGAAGGAAGTTAGGAATTTTATATTCGATATATCCTTTGCCGAACCAGAGAATACCAGCATTCATACGCTCGAGATCCCAGAAATAACGGGGATCATCAAAGCTGCCAATCACTTGCTCTGTAGTGGCAAGACCGCAGGTAGGCTCGATCATGAAGTCGGAATAATGCCCAACAGGAATCTCCTTGCGGTAGCTTTTGCGCTCATTAATTTGTCTGCCTGGAAAGGTGATCTCGGCACTTTCAGCAGCCAGCGTACAGATCTTTTGCAGACCACTTCGTCCAGGTGCCATATGTGTCTGGATAAGTCCTGCAGCTTCTAGCTTACGCACATGCATTGTCATAATGGCGCTGCTCAAATTTACCGCTGCGGCCAATTCCTTGACATTCATTGGGTTCTCGGCAAGCAAGCGCAGCAGCTGCAGACGAACTGAACTGGCTAAAGCTTCGTAGACGGGAAGAGATTCTTCCGACAGGTCAAGTTTCATAGATGGCCTCCAATTTAGTTCAAGACGTATAGTTAATGATTATATTATTTAAATGCTTGTTTTACAATACGAAGATGAGAAATTTTCTGGACGCTCATTCACTTTGATCGCGTGATTTAAGATAAAAAGAACGGAGCCTGAGGCTCCGCTCTCTTTCCAAATGATGATTCTCTTAATTTACATTTGAGTTATATTCAGTCAGTATTTCGTCTGATTTGAGTGCTCTGCTATAAATCTTCAGTTCATCAATCATTCCCTTATAAGGTACGTCCCAATAGTTTACGCCAAGAGCGAACACACCATTCTTGTTCTTAAACACATTCGGGAAGCCCTCACCGGAGAATTGCTCAACTCCGTCGAGGTATACCTTCACGGTACCGTTGTTGACCGTAAATGCTACATGCGTCCATTTATTCTCTGGAATCTTTATAGCGGAAACAGCATCATACCATGCCTCGCCAGACCATAGCAGTGTTTTACCTGCGCCGTTCTGTGGAACGAAGCTAATCCAGCTGTTTATCGAAGCAGCACCGAAGAAGGTTGTTGTTGCATCAGTAAGCTGCTCAGGGTTTAACCACATAGATACGGTATAGGTATTGCTGTCAATTAATCCATTAGGTAACCGGATTCCGGAAACACCGTCAAATACTGCTGCTTGATTAGTGATACCGTTACCGTAAGTGATGTTACCAACAGTTGGAGCTTCGATTTTTATTCCCGTAACCTGGCCAGTACCGACCAATTGGAGGGAGTCATCAAGGCTTCCATCAAAAGCATAATAGGCTACTTTTCCATCCGTAACGTTTACCTTATAGTCTGCTGAGACGCCACTACCATCAGCCGCAGTGGCTGTAATCACTGCTTCGCCACCTACTTTTAGCGCGGTTACGGTTCCGGTTGTAGCATCAACTGAAATGGCGCTAGGATCACTAGAACTCCAAGTGAGCTTCTTATTTCCTGCATTGGTAGGTAGTACTTTTACTTGAGGGGTAAAGGTATTCCCCACAGCCACATCTATTTCAGCATCACCGATGGTTATCGTACTTACTTTAACATTACTGTCAGGCTCACCGTTTACCAGCAAGTCTACAGCTTCAGCGGAAAGTGCACTTTCGTAGATACGCAGGTTATCAATCAAACCTTTGTAAGGGATATCCCAGTAGTTTACACCCAGTGCGAATACTGCATCTGCGCTGTCAAATACATCCGTAAATCCTTTTCCAGTGTACTTCAATACTCCGTTTACATAGAGCTTCACAGTCCCGGCATCGTAAGTGAAAGCTATATGCGACCATTGGTTAACTGGAATCTGCATGCCTGCTTCTGCATCGTGGAAGGTTTGGCTACCAAACCACATCCGGGTAGTAGCTCCACCGTTTCCATAAGGCAAGAGACTAATCCAATTCGTATCTGTTGTAGCACCAAAGAAGGCTGTAGTGAATTGAGTCAGTTCTTGTGGGTTAAGCCACATGCCTACTGTGTAGGTGTTGCCTTTAATCAAACCATTTGGTAGGCGAATACCGGAGCTACCGTCGAATTTAGCTGCAAGACCAACTTCACCTGTCTCATAGGTGATGTTCCCACCAGTATTGTTAATCCGATTGCCGGTAATTGTACCCTTATCAGTACGATCTCCGTTCTCTGAAAGATCTCCTTCAAAATCATACGCTGCCACCAAACCGTCTTCCAGTATATTTCCAGTCAGTTCCATTACAATGATAGTAAAGGTCTTAGTTGCAGTAGACTCACCCAACGCAATCGTAGCAGTAAGTTCAATCGTTGCGTTTCCGAGTCCTTTTTCAGGACGAACAACTGAACCATCGTTTCCTACTACGGCTTCATTGGAAGACGACCACGTAATGACTGTTCCTCTTACGGCCTCAGTTGGGAGCGTAAGATCTTTGTATACTTTACTTGTGTTGCCCAAGCTTAAACTATCTTTAACATTGGATACAATTTGATCTGTGCTCAGCAGTTCAATTTGGCTGCCCCAGACGGTAACACCCTTATTGGACATGGCTGTGAAAGTCATAACATTGCTCTGACAAGTGGAATCCCATTGTTTTACGAATACACCTTTGTAGAGATTTTGTACAGTAGCTCCGTTTTCTATTTCATTGATGAGCAGGTCGGCGTAATACTCTCCTTTTAGCTCCCAAGAACCGGTTACGGACCCTGTAATGGTTCCATCACCTCGCAGTTCGATAGCTGTTGTGGATTTAATTTTAGCAGAAGTATCTTTCCCGTGATTCACGAACTGGTAAGCTCCAATAACATCTTCCTGCATAACGGCTGCGATAGTTTCACCAGTGTAACGATGAGGAGAAGTGAGCGGCCATCCATCTTCGTTGGTAAACATTTGATGCACACGAAGCTCATGTGTTTCGCCACGCTGCGGGAAGCGAGTGTGGAAGAAGTTGAATATTTTACCCGTCTCTTCATCATAATTGACTGAATTATGGCCTGATGCAACATAGCCGTAAGCTTGGAAGTCTGGATCACTATTCACGTTCGTGAACATGAAATTACCAAGAACTTTGTTGCCAATGGCCGAATGATCATTGGTCGTTGCCAGCACTGCACTTTGTCCGGCAGCATCCACATAAGGACCATCCGGATTCATTGAACGGAATTGACGCATATTGTAACCACCGTCGGACGCAAGTCCTCCATAAGTTACATATAAGAAGTAGTAACCTGTATTCTTGTCGTAAACGATATACGGACCTTCGCCCGATTTGGTCATACCACCAGAAATATGGGTACCGAAATACCGGTCGATTAGACGTCCATCAGCGGTCGTTCCATCTTTACCCGGATATTTTGGCTCGCCGGTAGCTGGATCGATTTCTAGAATAAATATGCCGCCTGACCATGATCCATAAGTCATCCACAGCTTGCCGTCTTTATCGTAGAATAACGTCGGGTCAATTGCGTTTGTATACGTTTTGTTCTTATATGAACCGCCTGCGTCAAACCAATCTGGGTTGGCATCTTCTAGTGTTCCGTTATCAATAAGCTTTTGAATATTTGTGTTTGTCCATTTTTTGTTAATTTTGCTGTTAGTATCGTAATCTTCTTCCTTGGTGAAGCCGGAATAAATTACGGTATTTCCATAGGTATAAGGACCTTCAATATTTTGTGAAGTGGCAAAGCCAATCGCTGAGCGGATGTAAGTGGAAGAAGCACTGTAATACATCATGTAAGCGCCAGTGGTTCCGTCCGCATTCTTATAATCCTCATTCCAGAAAACGTCTGGAGCCCATATGGAGAATCCGCCTTTACTGTCAGAATCGTTCTCTCCAGCCCATTTAAAGGATTCTGCCAGATTCGCGGAAAGATCACCAAAGAGTACGTTGCCCGGTGTTGTATAACCATTTGTGAAACGAGTCCAGTTCAGCAGATCATCCGATTTGGCCGCATCGATATGAGAACCGAACACATAATACGTTCCTTTGTCTACAGCCACCGAAGGATCATGTACAGAAACATTGGTGAGTGCTGGTGCCGTTGCTGACGGACCCGGCGTAGCAGTAGGAGTCACTGTAGCTGTAGGAACCGGAGTAGTATTAGGTGTAGCAACAGCGCCGCCGTCCGATCCACCAGAACCTGAACTACCAGAACCAGCCGTTGCCGTAGCTGTCGGAGTAGGTGTTTCAAATTTGATTAAGTTACTGTATTTACTGTCAAAGCTAACCTTCCCGGTGCCTTGGATAGTAATCATATCGTTTATACCAAGGATAAGATTCTTGATTGCTGCACCAGCATCTACACGCAGCTTGGCTAATTGGTTCAATGTAACTTCAGTAATATTGCCTGCAGCTAGATGTAGTGTAGGCACTCCTACCGCTCGTACCTCAGCAGAATCAAAATTTCCTCTCAGCCTGATGATTGAATCGTTCGGGAGCGTATTCTCTATAACGACCCGGCCGAAGCCTGCTCCCGTCAAAGTAGTATCTTCCTCAAGCATTACACCGGAATGTACACGTACACTTGGTACGGCACTCGTTCCTTTAGTAACGACGCGGAGTTTTCCATTACGCTTATCTACAACCATGTCACCTGCATTAGAGTTACTAAGTACGATACTATTTTCGCCGCCGCCGGATACGAATATTGTTCCTTTAACAGTGACGTTATTCAGCGTGATATCACCTTCTGCAATACCTTCGGTAAGGTACAGGTTTCCGGAGATGGTGGAGTTGTTCAACTCAACACCCGGGTTACTAATTACCATATTCTGAGTGGTAATCCCCGTATAACTCCCGCTCTTAGAAGTGATTTCCCCGGCCAACTTCTCAATCATACGCAGTGCTTCCGCTCTGGTTACGGCTTTTGCGCCTTTAAAGCTGCCGTCACTATAACCATTCAAATAACCTTCACCAAATAAAGATAATACAGCTTCTTGGCTCCATGAGGGTAAATCTTCAACATCTTTTGGTGCAGAGGTATTTGCAGAAGAATTGAGCTGGAATAGTCTGTGCAGCATAACCGCGGCTTCTTGACGACTTACTACCTGTGTTGGTCGGAAGGTGCCATCGCTATATCCTGATACATATCCTGCAGCCGAAGCTTTCTGGATATCGCTGTAATAAGCACCTGACTCCAGTACATCCGTGAAGGCAATTTCTGATTTTTCCTGCAAATTAAAGACCCGATTGATCAATGTGACCCATTCCGCGCGGGTGATCTCTTGATTAGGTTTGTAAATTCCATTTCCATAGCCTGAAATCAAGCCCTTATCCACCCAGGATTGAAAATCTTTCTGTGCCCAGTGGCCCGAATAATCGACAGCCTGTTGTTGCGTGAATGGTGGGATTGTTTTGGAATCGCTTGCAGAAGCTGCTGAAATGAATGGTGCAGGTACTAGCAGCGTGAGTGCAAGAAGTGAAGCGGTTAGCTTACGAGTTGTTTTCCTCAAATTCATGATCCTCCGATTCTATTGATTAGAGATTGCGGCGGTACGAAAAATGTAAAACGCTTACAATAGAGCTACTAAAAAAACGTTTTTCACAAATCAAAATGGATTTGTTTTATGTTTATACAAACCATATCGTGGAAAACGTTTATATTGATCTCATTTTAAGCATGATATTAGCATATAGTCAAATAGAAATTTATGAAACGATGAATCTATTTATATTTTTATTAACAAAAGGTAGTTGGGTTTGGATAGCGTATGAAAAGTACTGCAGATTACTACTGGAGTTGTGGAAAGTGAAAGAAGGTGGGAAATGTGGGCGATAAAGAGATGGATAGGGGAAAGTGATAACTGGTTCATATCACAGTACAGATAGGGGGGCTAAGGAAGAATAAATACTAATTAGTTGTTCGCCCCCATGAAAGAACCAACCTTGATACATGTGCGTACTAGAAGATTTTAAAGGTAATACATTTTGAACATGATATCTTGATCATGATTTCCGAATTTTTTTCCGAAAATTGTCGCGCCTCCGACGTGTTTTGCATCTTCCTTCACTTCGATCCGGAAAGTCCATCGGTCACAGGTCGTATCTAAATCCTCAATCGAAACGGAAGACATGGGGTCACCGTCAATGTATGTTCCATTGTGATTAGTAATTCTAATCGTTTTTAGTAATCCATACTGGTTAATATTGTGCGGCCACCACTCAGGTGTGAATTTACCTCTTGCATCAGCAAAATCCCCAGGGCTTGTCCAAGTACCTAATTCCAAGCCGTTCAATGAAAAGGTGATGTCTGAAGGCCATACGTCATTGGCAAATGGAAATTCGGAAGAAAGCTCTAGGCTAATTTCAAATTGCTGCAAGGTTTCATCTTTTTTCAGAAAATTGGCAATGTTGTATTGAACATAACCTTGGGTAAACCATAGAATCTCTGCATCGACTCTTTTAGAATCCATGAAATATTTAGGTTCGTCTACTCTGCCGATGAACTCTTTCTCTGTGGCAAGTCCGCATGTAGGCTTCAGATCATAATCCGTATAATGACCAATCGGCACCGATGTCTCATAGGAGGCAAAGGAATGAAAGATTTTTTTAGGGAAGTTGATCTCAATATGGTCGACTCTAAGAATTGAGATTTTTTGCATTCCGGATTTACCAGGAACTTTTTCTGTTTTTATGATTCCTGCATCTTCTAACTTTTTAATGTGTTTTGTTACGATGGGACTGCTTATTTTAAGTTCTTCTGCCAAATCTTTGATGTTCATCTTATTTTTGGAGAGTAACTGAATGATTTTTATTCGTACTTCACTTGCCAAGGCTTCATAAACAACGAGAGAGGACTTGTCTATTTCCAATTGCATTTTATCCACTTCTTTCAAAGTAATTTCATATACTGTAAAGTTTATTAATCTCTATATAAAGTAACACGAAAGGTAACTGAAGTAAATAATATATCGCTTTCATCTCGTTTTAATGAACTAAAAGGTTAACTAAGTTTTAAAAAAATCTATTAAGTTTATTTAAAAGTTATTGACTACGCTTTCAAAGCGACTGTATACTAAGTTTAAGTTAATCGTTTTCAACAAAGTTAATGTGAATGATTATCTTAACATTACAGCTGCAGGGGGAGAGAGTAATGAAAAAGAAATTTGGAGTAGTATTAGCAACGGTTCTAATGTTAACGACAGTGTTAGCAGGATGTGGTGGTAAAGATGATAGTAAGACGATTACGTTCTGGACACCGCTGACTGGTGATGATGGTGCTTATATGGATCAAATCGTTAAAGAGTACAATGCAACGAATCCAGAGATTAAAGTGAAGCACGTTATTACAGCTGATATGTACACGAAAATTTCTACCGTTTTGGCTTCCAGCAAAGGTGTTCCTGATTTAGCAATTATCCACGCTGACCGTGTTCCTGGGTTTGTTAAGCAAGGTGTCTTAGAACCCATGCAAGATACTGTATTGCCGGCACAACCTGAACTAAAAGCTGAAAATTACTTACCACAAGCTTGGAACACTGGTAACATCGACGGAACACAATACACAGTACCTCTTGATATCCACAGTAACGTAATGTATTACAATAAAGATTTGCTCAAGAAATATAATGCTGAATCTTTCTTGGATGATAACGTTGTTACGATTGATGAAATGCTTTCCTTACAAGGTAAATTGGATGAAGGCGACTATGTAGTTAATGATGCCTTGCTCGGATGGGTTATCCTGGCTCAAATTCAAAACTTGGGCGGAGATATTCAGGTGGACGGCAAACCGGCTGTTAACTCCCCAGTATTTAAACAAGCCTTTGAAGATGTTAAGAAAATTGCTGATGCTGGTTTGATGACTCCATTTGGTGAAGACGGTTACTTGATGTTCCAATCCCAAAACGTACTCTTCTCCACAGACGGAACTTGGAGTTCTACCGCACATGCTGGAGTTGAAGGCTTGAACTTTGGTGTGACTAACATTTATTCTCCAACCGCTGATAAATTCACGAATAGATCTTCTTCTCACTTGTTCGCTATGCTTAAGAACGATAAGAGAACAGATGAAAAAGAAGTAGGGATTGCTAACTTCTTAGAATATGTGCGTACAAACTCAATGGAATGGGCAAAAGCTGGTCAAAACGTCGCAAGTAACGTAGTTAACCAAAGTCCGGAATACCAAAACTACATGCAATCCTTCTTTACTTCTAATGAAAAAGAAATTGAATCCCTTTACATTTACACATATGAGTACTACCCATACATTGCAGAAGCAGTAGATACTTATTGCGCAGATATCGTTCGCGGTAACGTTGATTTAGATGAGACCTTGGCAACCATGCAGAAGTTTGTAGAAGATAAGATCGCAGAAAGCAGCAGTGCAGCGAAATAAAGCGAAATAGAATAGATTGTACGAAGTAATGTGCCGTATATTGGTGCATTACTTTGTGCAAAAGGAGAAATGAAATCCTATGAAAAAGAAAATAAACTGGGCACCTGCCTTCTTTGTAGGTCCGCACGTCATTTTGTTTGCTGTCTTCATTTTATTGCCAACGATTTATGGGATTTATGCTTCATTTACAAAGTGGAATTTAATGAGTGACCCGGTATGGGTAGGCTTTGATAACTATAAGGCCATTCTTTTTGATGGCAAATCAACGTTTCATACTCAATTTTTCAGAGGTCTGAAAAATACTTTGATCTTTGTGGGTCTCTCTGTTCCATTATTAATAGTTATCCCATTAATGGTTGCTGTTGCACTAGAACATAAAAAAGTTAAAATGAAGAGCTTAATTCAATCTATTCTTTATATTCCGGGCTTGATTTCGATTTCTGCGGCTGCACTAATCTGGCTTTTGATCTTTAATAAGCAATTAGGGATTACTGGTAATCTATTCGGATCACAAATTGCTTGGCCTGCAAATCAGCCGTATGCGTGGATTATCATCATTGTAATCACACTATGGGGCGGTATTGGGGGCAACATGATTATTTATCGTGCTTCCTTAAGTGGCGTTGCGCAAGAATTATATGAATCAGCCGAGCTCGATGGTGCGGGTTCAATTAAAAGATTCACAAGTATCACCTTGCCATCTATTCGTTTTCCATTAATCTATACCTTTGTTATGACAACTGCCGGAGCCTTCAATGTATTCGGCCAACCGTTAATGATGACTGATGGCGGGCCTCGACAAAGTACACACGTACTCATGATGTATATTCGTCAATTAGCTTTCGGAAACGGTGAATCCATTGCAGGGATGGCATCGGCGATGGCAGTGTTATTGGGATTAGTAATCTTGGTGATCTCAGCGCTGCAATATTATGTAATGAACCGAAATGCTACATAAGGTTCTAGGGAACTAATTGATTAACAAGGAAATGGAAAAGGTAGGTGTACTATAATGTCAAATCAGGCGGTAAATGGCCTAGATAATCGTCCAGTTGTAAATAGAACAGGCAAAGTAAAAGGATCATCCAATGTTAGTATTTCAAAATATGTATCATATGCTTTTTTGCTTATCCTTTGTGTGATTTGGATTATTCCAGTAATATTCGGGATTTCCACGTCTTTTAGATCACAAACGGAAGTGGTTTCCTCAGGCTTTAGACTATTTCCTGAAACATGGGTTTTTGAGAACTATGTTACGATTCTGAACAATACTTCTACAGCCCCAATTCTACGTTGGTTAGGCAATTCATTGTTTATCGCTACAACTCATACGATCCTGGTCGTTATTGTGATTTCGATTACAGGCTTTGGTTATACCCGTATTAACTTTAAAGGAAGAGACACACTGTTCTTTACTTTGTTAGGGATCTCCTTTTTCCCGGGCGTAGTTAACTTAATTCCTTCTTATAAAATTATCGATTCCTTAGGCTGGGTGAACACTTCTTGGGCAATGATTATTCCCGGTCTTGCGGGTATGGGGAATATCTTCTTGGTCAGACAGTTTATGAACGGTATCCCAAAAGAATTAGATGAGTCTGCAAAAGTTGATGGTGCTAGTGACTTTAGAATTTTTGCGCAAATTATATTGCCGTTAGTTAAGCCGATTCTGATTGTTTGCGGATTGTTCTCCTTTACGGGATCTTGGAATGACTTCCTCTGGCCGGTTATCGTGTACACAGATGTAGACAAAATGCCAGTCACAGCTGGGTTGCTCTTGTTACAAGATATCTACGGAAACTATCGTATGATCGGGCAATTAATGGGGTCGGCAATCTTGGCGATCGTTCCAACCCTGCTGTTATTTATATTTGCTCAAAAATACTTCGTTCAATCTATTAACTTGAATTCAGGTATTAAAGGGTAGATCAAATGAACATAGCTTAAATACACCTTGCCTTCTTATAAGGAAGGGTGTGTTTTGGTGACCCATAAAATTAAAAATAAAGAGAGATATAGGAGTTGTCATCATGAGAGAATTCAATGCGAAAAATCCGCTTATTGAGCAAAGGGCAGATCCATGGATCTATAAACATACTGATGGTTATTATTATTTCATAGCTTCGGTTCCGGAGTTTGATAGAATCGAGCTTCGTCGTTCTGAATCCATTCAGGGATTAGCTGAGGCTGAGGGTAAGACCATTTGGGTTAAGCATGAAACAGGCTTAATGAGTGCCAATATTTGGGCGCCCGAGATTCATTATATTGATGGAAAATGGTACGTGTATTTTGCAGCTGCACATACCTCCGATACGAAAGATGGCTTATTTGATCATCGTATGTTTGCCATAGAAAACTCATCCGTAAATCCATTAGAAGGTGAGTGGGTGGAAAAGGGTCAAATCAAAACGAAATGGGAATCCTTTGCCCTGGATGCAACCACTTTTGAACACAGAGGGGTTAGATACTACGTATGGGCACAAAAGGATCCCGATATCCCTGGTAATTCTAATATGTATATCTCTGAAATGGAAAACCCTTGGACGTTAAAAGGAGAGCAGGTGTGCATCACCACGCCTGAATATGATTGGGAAAAAATCGGCTTCCTGGTGAACGAGGGTGCGGCAGTTCTTAAGCGGAATGGACGTATTTTCATGACTTTCTCGGCAAGTGCAACAGATCATAACTACTGTATGGGGTTGTTAACCGCTGATGAGGATAGTGATTTACTGGATCCGAAATCATGGGTCAAAACACCAGAACCTGTGTTTACAACTTCTGAAGAAAACGGTCAATATGGACCGGGACATAATAGCTTTACAGTCTCAGAAGATGGCAAACAGGATATCCTAGTGTTCCATGCTAGAAGCTATAAGGAAATTGTGGGAGACCCGTTATATGATCCTAATCGGCACGCGCGTGTGCAAGTGATCCAGTGGAATGAAGATGGAACGCCAAACTTTGGTGTCCCTAGACCGGATACGAAATCTTAAAATAATGCTTCTCTAGTGTGAAGAAGCTTATTATATTCTTCTATATGAAAGAGGGACGCTCCAGTAGCCACATGCTATTGGAGCGTCCCTTAATCCTATAATGGAAGATCCCGTCGTCTGAACAGTTCGATCCCTATGGCAAAAGCGAGAATACCGATCAACAGTAACCAACTAGAAACCTGAATAATCTCCACGTTTCCTTGAACGATTTTACCAGGCTGATAGAAGGAGAACAAGGTCAGGTAACGTAACCCCTCCAGTTTATCGCTTATTTTGCCTAGCAGATCCAGAGTGAAGAATCCGAAGGTGATAGCGCCGGAAATTCCAAGCGCTTTTTTCTCATCATTACAAACCGAGGATACGAGAAAAGCAAGTCCCCCCACGGCAAAAAACAATAAAAACGCTACGCTATTCAGCTGAGCGAATCGGCCGCTATTAAATTCATATTCACTGCCGAGGAACCATGCTTTACCTAATAATCCGGCGAGTGTGGTTACGCCCATAATCAGGAGCAATGCTGTTGTGAGTACAAGCGCCTGCGTGGTAGCTACTTTTCTCCGCGTAGTTGGTGCTACCAGAAGATAAGCCATAGAGCCACGATCCACAAGTCGAGCCATGAGCTGCGTCGACATTTGTACACACACAATGGATAGAATCAGTACCAGAATAAGTCCATAATATTCTCCTGAGATAAAAGCCTCAGCACTGGTAAATCCGCTGTTTAATCCAAAGGCTTTACCTACACCTTCCGGCATAGCTTTAATGAGGTCATCAATGGCTTTTGTGCTTCCGGCGATCCCTGGATATAGCCAGATCATAAACAGAATATAGAAGGCAGAACCGAAGGCGTAATTCATAATGCCTTTGAGGTTCACCCTCATCATTTCTTTATAGAGTGGAAGATTCATTGCACGGCCCCCTCACGGTCATAATAGTCCATGAAAATGTCCTCTAGATTCTGCGTGAACACATCCATACTGCGGATATTATATTTCCCGGTCTCCTGAATGAATCGATCGTAATTACCCTGAACGGCAATGCGAACCATATTCCCTTCACGAGCTTCCACTTGCAGGCCGGAGGCGGCGAATTGCTCTGCATCTTCGCGACTCGCGAAAACAACCTCAAACAGCTTCCGCTGCATCGATTGTAATTCGTGGATATTTTTTATAGTGATGATACGTCCGTCTTTAATGATCGCAGCTCGGTCACA